>ERZ781398.290-NODE-290-length-79937-cov-4.332929_pt1 | contig 79937 bp, 82 predicted proteins | sample MGYA00433077_ERZ781398 | MGnify/ENA primary metagenome ERZ781398 (study PRJEB29847, sample SAMN06458254) | wastewater metagenome | isolation source: Wastewater bioreactor | place: South Africa: Cape Town | study: EMG produced TPA metagenomics assembly of the... | reverse complement strand
AAAAAGATATTATGAGTATGATAGTAATTTGAGGTTTGAATCAAACTTACGAGAATACTTTGTTCGAGATGTGAACGAAAATCACTTTCCAACGCAGTCGATACTAATTGTCGATGGACAAGATCACTGATTTCGACGAGAATAATCTCGCGTTGGAGTTCAGTTATTGCTTGCCATGAGTTTAACTCACGTTCTTGTCTAAATAGAGGAAATCAATTGATGATTGATGGCACTAATAAAATATTAAGTATACCTTTCGATATTAAGTGGTTCCTGTATTCGGGGTATTTGAAGATGTGGGCGCTCAGGAACGATTGGTCTTTGTTGTGGAATAAAATTTGAAGGAAACGTTCGTGGCGCAGGTGGAGCTTGAGGAATTTCTCGTGGTGTTACTGCTGTAGACGATGATGATGATGATGGTATTGGTGGTGGTGGAGGTGGTAGTGATGTCGATCGTGCGTCAATTGTACGTCGAATAGCGCTTTCGAGATCTTGTCGAAATGTTGCACTGCTTAATGCTGCTGTTACATATCGTCGATTAGCCAAGGCATCGATATCAGCTATACGAGCGCTCGGTGCAGCTGGCTGTGCTGACGGTACTCGTGGAAGTGATTGTTGTTGTTGTTGTCGTCGTCGTTGTTGAATATTGTTCATAAATGTTTCAATGCGATCGCGACTTGGTTGACCCGTAACAGGACGTTCACCCAAACGTAAGTTTCGTAATTCGAACATGACTTCAACACGTTGTCGTTCGACAAAACGTGTGAATGCATCAGCTTCCACTTCAAGTACTGAACGGGCAACATCGATTTCACTTCTCGAACTCGAACTACATTCAGATTCATAACCATTTTCGTGTACTGTTGTCGACATTTCGTCATCTAAATCAATTCAAATCAGATATTCGTAACAATATATTTCTATAATTACCTTTGCTATTAATCACTGGCTCAATTTCTGCCTCATTTGAAGCAAGATTTGTGGTGGTCATTAAAGGTAGATATTCTTCTGCCATGTATACTTGTTTTTTTTTGTTAGTAGAGAACTATTTCGTTTGATGCACATCTTTACTATATATAGGAATCAGCAACACTCTATCTATTACTTTGGTATTGCACAATACGCCTTCGTATTTTAATTCAATGAATCACTAACTCGATACTTTAGTCTTTTATCTCATCTTGGATGACTCGTTCAAAGTTTTTAAAAACGTTTAATTGAGTCACACGAATCCCACGACCACTTGAAATATTTATCTCAAAAGCAAAACGTGATTCATCGTATGATAACTATGTATGTCATGATTTTGAATCGATTTGATAAGAATATGAAAACATAATTATCTAGCGCCCATTTGATTTTATCAGATATTTTTTGTCAAAAAACAAAGACAATGCATTTTCCATGAACGATTCTTTTCTTCTTAATGGAAAATTCAGTTGATCACCAGAGATTTTTTCTTACAGATAAAGATTTTCATGAATTTCGTCACGCATTGAAAACAATTGCTCATTATTTACAATCTGATTTGATTTGCAATCAAAAGCAAAAACGTTTATCTAGTCCTTATTATAACCATAAAGTTAATAATGACAGTCATCTGTTATTACCACTTTGTACGAATGAATATTTTATTCGAAATGGTTTATTAAATCACAATGATCGACCTGATATTTTTTCGTCTACGAATGTTTCACCACTAACATTATTTTCAAATCGAAAACATTCGCTGACTACATTGACAAGTAATTGCCACGTGAATGAATACGATGAAACTCAATTACGAAGAAATAAAGTACGAATATGGGAAAGAGATTTCATTTTACGAAAACCAAATAATCAATCAAACTCTTGTCTGAGCTCATTACGAACTTGTAGTCAAAAAGATGGAAATAACCAATTATTTCCTATGATAAAAACACTTGGTAGGAAATGAATTTTTATAATGGTCGATTCTATTAAAATTCTGTCATTTCAGCTCCAATTATTATTCTACCTGGTTTTCCTTCAATGAATACAAATGATATGATATTTTCCTTTTTCAATAAAAAGATTAAATAAAAAAGAAAGAAAGAAAAGCAAAGTTTTTAGCGATGAGTTGCATGATATTCTTCATGATTGCATATTTCTGGTTCTTTGAGAACTTCTTCAATTTCTTCTTCATCTCGATCATTTTCGCCTCGTAAAATCAATCGTAATTTAATCTGAGCAAATTTTGCTCCAAAATTTCCTGCCCAATATCGTGTATCTTTGCCTCGGATCTCAATCGATACGTTCGGTGGTTGTTGACCTTTTGCATATCGACCATAACGATACGTTATTCGACGCCATCGATTGTCTCCATTTCCTATGTCATCTTGACGATTCCACGTATGACCATCGGAAAACTTCAATTTTAATTCGTATTCATACGAACAATCCCAACGACCTGCTATGCAAACAGAAAACTCAATTCTTGTACGAAGTTGTGGTACCTAAATTTACAAAAAAGAATATTAGTCAAATTGCATATCGGTCAACGAACGTTCTCTTGTCCTTTCCGGATTAGATTGATATTTTCTCGTTCATATGTAGACCAATAATGTGATGTTACAAAACATGGTGATATTCGTTTAAATGCATCATACAGTATATCACAACCAACTGGAATAATTTCGACATCAATTTTTGGTTTCCACAGATGTTTTCTATTGGCATCAGAAGCATTTTTTGAAGCCAATATATTATAATCCGGATGGAAGGGATTAGAAAAATACAGTCGTCGAAAATCAATTTCTTGTTCAAGGGCTAATTGCTTATTGAAGATAACCACGTGATCTTGCTGACATTTTCGTAGCCAAAACGTTTGCGAATGAAGAATATCATAAAAACGTCGACAAACACGTGATAACGACTTCAAATCTTTGAATGTACTTCGAAGACAAGGCTCATGTACTGTATGAGGATAATACAGTAAGCCAGATGAGGAATCAATTGCATGGTTTAACGTTTGATTTACTGGTGAATACTTAACTAGTATAAATATATACTCGATTATTTCGTCGGGAAGACGATCGAATTGAGTTGAAACGTCTGATCCCATACAAGCTATTTTTCGAACTGCTTATTACTGTCAAGTGATTAATCATCCATCTACCGACATGCGTAATTATGACGAACGAATGAAATACAATCTGTCAGATTACGATGCATAGTACAGCAGATGTCCTCTGCTGTCTAGATTTCTATATCACGAAGAAATTACATAGAAGTTATATTTATTAAAAAAAGAATATGAGAGCAAATGCTATATTCTCGTTTGATAATCAAACTAAGAGGTTTCATTGCGAAGTTCTTTAGCCATGACTTCTGTCAATTTGAATTTTTGTACTTTTCCTGTAGGCGTCATGTACGGAGCAAATGACTCGATCACTTTGACATGCTTCGGTACTTTAAAAAAAGCAATTTTTTCAGAGAGAAATCGTCGAATTTCTTCGGTATCGTCAATTTTCGTATTTGCTTTTGGTTTAATCCAGGCGCATACAACTTCACCATATCGTGGATCAGGCGCAGAAAAAACTTGTGCTTCTAAAATCTTCGGATGTTCTAAAAGAAAATTTTCAATTTCAACTGGATAAACATTGATTCCACCGACAATTATCAATTCTTTTTGTCGTGTTCGATAAAAGATATAACCATTTTTATCCATAACACCGATATCACCTGTTTTCAACCAACCAGACGGAGTAATTGTTTCACGAGTTTTTGCTTCATCACCGTAATAACCTAGATAAACATACGTTCTTGTTTGAATTTCAAGAAAAATATCAATAACTGCACCTTTCATTATAGTGAAACCACGTCCCCAAACTTCGCCTTCTTCGCCAATTGGTAATATGTGACCAGTTTTATCGACTATTTTCAATTCTACTCGAGGCATAGCTTTACCAACTGACGTGTATCGAAGTTGTTTATTATCGCCAGCAGTTATACTCTGTGTCAATGCACCTGTATTTTCTGTTTGACCAAATGCTTGTCCTAAAGCTTTAATAGGCACTTCACGTTCAATTTGTTCCATTAATTTAGGATTGACAGGAGCAGCACCGATGATTCCATACAAGAGACTTGTCATATCGAATTCTTTTCGTCGAGGATGATATAGAAGATCGAGAAAGATAATCGGTGGTCCCATTATAGCCGTACATTTTTCTTCTTGTACGGCACGCATTGATTCAAGTGTATCAGGTAACATTGCAGGAAATACTGTGAAATAACCAGGTGCATTGATATTTAATGTACCACCTACTTCACCGAATATATGAAACGCTGGAACAGGACAACAGGCACGTTTCATTAGCGTTGGATTGGTAAAATATAGAGGAAAACTACTATTTAATCTGAAAAGAAAAAGAAAAGAAATCAATTGATGATACAAATCATATAAGAAACTTACAGATTGAAATTAGTTAATGTAGCTGCTTTCGGTTGACCAGTCGTTCCTGATGTATAGAATATCGCTGCTGGTGTATCACTATCCATTTGTGCTTGACGTTCACATCGTTTTTCTTGTCGACTATTTGCACCTTTTCGTACAAGATCACTATATAAATGCATGCCTATTGGTGCACGAACATTCGATGTTCCATTGCCATTATCATCATCACCCGGTGTTAAAATGACATGTTTCAATGTTGGTAATAATTGAATATTTAATTCACCTTTACTATCGTTTATTTCGGGCGCTATTTTACTCAAAATTTTGATACAATCGATTGTTTTCACATTCGGTCGCATGATCAATCCTTTACAACCAACTTTATTGATACAATAAGCTAGTTCACGATCCATATATGCTGGATTAATATTGACCTACAATGATAATTAATTATTTGTGCTTTTTGTTTTGTCTAGTTTTCAAGAAAATAACCTTGATTATTCCAACTTTCGTAGCAGCATATGACATAGCACAACTTTGTGAAGTATTTGGTAGCCAGACACCAATTCGATCGCCTTTCTCAAAGCCAAGATCGATCAAACTTGCTGCTAGACTATCGACTTCATCAAGAAATGATTTATACGTATAACGTTTCTTTCCTTCAGCTTGAAAAAGATAACATTCATGATTTGGATATGCTTGAGCAAGTTGATCAAGATGTTGACCCAATGTATGATATAAAAGTGGAACGTTAGAGGCACTATAATCATAACTCAAGGTTAACTTAGATTCTGGTAAAATTGTAGTAGCGCATGATGATGATGCAAGACGAGTAGCTATCAATGGATACAACGATCTCGTCGATCTAAATAGCATGATTATAATCTACAAGAAGGCATTCCACGATTGAATTGAATTCATTTTCTTTAACTGAATCGAAAACAAAAGAGGAGGGTCATGTGCGAGTCAATAACTATTACAAATGAATGTTATCTCGCATATTTTCGTTTTTTTATCAACTACACGTGTTCGTTATCTGTACAGGGTTCTTTTTTTCCTTCATAGTGAAAAACAAAGTTAATCAGCTAGAACCACCGTCATAATTTATTTTTTTATCAATAAAAGGTATAGCAAGAAAGATTTAAATATTTGTCTAATTTTCGATTAGTACCAATAATTGGGGCACGTACGTAACATAAACACAAAACAAAAAATAAAAACAATAGGAGAGAATAAATAAAAGAAAATTTAAAAAAAAAGATGAAGATTAGCTGTGGAAGAAAATCATAGAATTGCGGAATACTATGGTTCTATCAAGATGCACTAGAAAAAAAAGTCATTTTATTAATCAATATAAAACTCTAACTTACATATCTCCGAAAATTCCAGCAAAAGTTTTCTTTAGATTTGCTAATGTATCTTCAGATTCGTCCTTGTTTCCACCTTCGCTACCCTAAAAATAAACAAAAACATTATTCGAATACGAAGAAATTCGATATTTTTTTTTACGTCGGCAGCATTCGTTGTTTGTCGACGAATTGTTTGACTGATGTTTCCCATCCATTGTGATGGCGATGGACGTGATGTTGACGCATTCGTCGTTGTTGGTGGATTATAAAATGGATTTTGACTTGTTGAAGGTCGATTCTCATTTGGTGTCGTAGGTTTTGGAACATTGGGCAATTCTCGACGGTTCGCATTTTGCATATTTACTGTCGAAGTCGAATCACTGATTGGTGATGGAGCTTTTGTTAATTTCGGCAATTCAGTTATATTCTGTTCGACACTTGGGACTCGGCTATCAGATTGAAAATAAAAGCCAATCAAAAACTAATCTTTATCTTACGGCATTATAGTTTGTTGTTTATCTGGTCGACAATAGATCTGCATTTTGTGCATGACAAGTTCAGCTATACATCGTCGGTCTTCATCTTGTGTTTCTCCTAGTAATTGCATGCAACAATCATTCACCTGAACGATATATTCTTTTCCATCTTTTGATTGTACTATTTCAAGTGCGCAAATGTCAAGTCCACCAAATAATTGACTAACTTCATCAATCCAAAGACGATATCTTCAAGAAAAGAAAAACATGATAAGCAAAAACAAATTCAATTATATTTACTTGTCAGTCATTTCAATTTGTTCAAGCATTGCTGAACCGGTATTAGCTTTCCAATTTCCGGTCAATGATTTTCGTCTAAATGCAAGAAAAATGTTTCTTTTTTCTTTGTCTTAATGGAATGTAAACAACCAATCTAACTAATCGTTTTTTCCGGCAATCAATAACGCTTTTCGTTTAGTTAAACTTACATAAAAGCTTTGTAGTATTGTCCTATTTTTTGTACATAAACATCACATCGACCGTCAATATAAGGTTCCACAGTCGAATAACATTTGCTGATTGCAATAACGCTCGTTAAATCTTGATAATCATACGAATTTTCGACTTTAATCTGCGATTAGAAAGAAAGAAAAAATTAGACATGGAACAAATGATTAATATGTAATCACTTTTCCTAGACCATGATGAGCTTGGCCAACTTTTACAACCGAAGGAAATTGCGGTGAAATTAACTAAATTTAAAAAATAATTTCTTTTAACAAAAAAATCTCGAACTCGAACCATTTCTCGATAATTTGGATAATAAGCTTGACTAATCAATGGAAATTGATCAACGCCTAAGCGTCGTTGTATATTCAACAGTTCAGCAAACTGAAAAAAGAACAAAATTCATTGAATCGTTCTGCTTCGAGATTTCTCAATTCGTCATTCATACAATCCACGGTCTATCACGAAAATTATACAAAGCTTTCATTGAATTGACACCTGGCACGGCTCCATATTGCATTCCAAGAACGATGTTTGTCCAATCAATATTAATGTCTCGAACGTATTGTCGAACGAGCACAAAATCAGGTCGAAAAGATCTATTCATAGAGTAATAGAAAAGAATCAATTAATAAATATTGATTGAGAAAGAAGAAAATTTCATTTCTTTTCTCCTTTCTGTTCAACTAACCGAACGACATGTGTGCCATTTCGATAAATATTTATATCGACTAAAGTTCCCGCGTCTGAGTACGCTGCCAAATTAATATCTTTAAATTCAGCCTGCAATAACAAAAAAAAGAAACTTAGACGTCATACTTCAATTTTGTAATAATAAACGACGACTTTTTCTCTCTCGATTATAGTTTCAATCGTCAAGATGTCAAAAAGAAATCTAATGATTGTTGTCACCATTATTAAATAAATTATATCAACGCCAAACACACACACACACAGACACACAAGACGTTCAAAGATCACAAACACAATATTAAATAGAACGAGAAAAAGACCTGCTCGACACGAATATCATAGTCAGCAAAGATTTTTTTGCCCTTGAAATATCTACTCCTACATTAAATAAAAAACATTCTTTTTTTAATTTCAATCATTTCAAACAACCAAAACAGCAACAACAACAACAAAAAAAACGAGAAAACAAATCGATTGATCTTACCAATCAGTATGTTGATCATCAATAACTAACAATAATTTACATTTTTCTTTCGAAATATGTTGATGTTGTTGATCTTTATTTGATATCGATCGAGAATGATGTGGATGCGAATGATGTGAAATTGATGTCAACGGAGAGGATGATAATCCGGTTCCTGTATTTTGATGTGGTATTTGTTGGATAGCTTGATTAACAACACCTCGTGCGACAGTCATGAATTGATTTGCAAATGAAAGGCTGCGCGTTGGCGAACTTGGCGCACTTGTATATGTCGATGATTTCGGTTCCCATCCTGCCTGACGATTAATATTGCCCGTATATACAGATGGATTCATATGTGATTCATTCGATGTTGGAATTGTCATCATATCATCTTGTTCATTTTGAAGATCTCCCGACGAAAAACGTCGTTTCAAATAGTTCATCATCCTTGCGAATTATTTCGCGTTATCGAGGAAGAATTTATCTAGAACTAACTATAACAGAAAAAAAGAAAGAAACCATGAAACAAAGAATGGAATCCTCTAGTGCTGTGGCGGCTTCTCGACATTTCTTGTCAAATAAAGAGTTGATTACATTTTTTCCTCTCTATTTTTCTCTTCTCAATTCATAGTACAACAAGCATCACGCTACATCGTCGAAAACGTTTTTTTTGTTTTATTCAGATGATGATAATGATTATTCGACTCTTCCTGGTAACACAATCGTCTAATTGTTTATCGAAAAATGATCGTTTTTCCTCTGCAGATAGTGATGACAAACAAATCAAACGAGAAGATTTTATACAATGTCTATGAACGGCAAACGGAACTGAATATTAAAACAAAACGACGAGTTTTGCTTGAGAAAGAAGAAGAGAGAATATCGAAGGACGAACATTAGTGACGTGAATTAGAATGGATCTTCCCCGAAAAAATAGAGAATACATCTGAATCTTTTCCGTTTCCTGTCGTGCATTCGCATGTTGAAGTACTAGTGTTCGATGTTGAGTGCAGAATGTCAATAGTTGCTGTCTGAAAATCTTTATACCATTAGTCGTCGAAAGAAAAATGAACATAGTCAAGAATTGCTGAGATCGAACTAATGTTTGTCATCGTTATCATCTTGGGAATTCGAATAAAAAAAGAAGAAGAAGAAAGAATATCCCAATAGCCGAGTCTAAACCTTGATGAAAATGAATAATTCTTTTTATTTTTTACATGAACAATAACAAAAACAAACAATAGCTGACAGGATTTCAGCAATCTATCGAGCATAATAAAAATCTGACAGATTCAACGAAAAAAAGAAAACGCAGCCGTAAATAAACTTTACACTCAATTATATTGCAACTCCTTTTTTTGTCAGAGAAAAAAATAATGTCACGGTTCTTATATCGATCTGAACGGCATGAAGAAAAAGAAGAAGAAGAAGACGTGAACGGCTGACGTACATAGGCCACAGAAAAGATATGTCTTTGCCTCTCCCTCTCTCTCTCTCTTTCTCTTCTTCTCTGACTCCCAGTTCTTTTCCTTACGCGATCTCGTGAAAAGAACAGAAACAGCATCTAACGGAAAGTGTTGTAGTTGTAGGAGAAGATGAAGAGAGAGAAGAAAAAGGAAAATGCAAGCATGCAGAATGTCGAAGGAAAAAACGTTCATTAGTTGTTAATTTGACGCACGAAACAACAGGAACAGATGTCGCATCGACTCACGAATTCCGTAGTTCAATGTTTGAAAAGATTTCTAATTGATTGAATAGTTGAATTAGAATTATCCTTGGAAGATTGTCGTGGGAGAAAAACGATGACTATCGATTCGAGTGAATTGATAAATTCTCTTGTCAATTATCTCGATTCATAAGTGAACAAGATGAAATTATTCTACACATATAAAAGTTAATTTTCTGCTTAATGACATATTTATTCTTTCATTGAGATATCTCGTATACAGTTGATGTTTCTTTATTTTAATGTCAAGGCGAGATTTCTACCTTGTTTTAACGTGCATGAACATTAAATTCATATGCGTATATTGAACTATTACATATTACATGTGAGAAACTGAATTTTTTTATAAATAAAAAGAGAGAGAATGGTAATTATTGATTGCAATAGAAATATCGAAAATCAAGGTTATATATGACGGTAGATGAACGCGTTCAATCAACCGTAACATTCGATGTATTCAATTGAATAGAGAAAGACCTTGAAGGAATTTAATTGACAAAATAAATTCCAACAGCACATTTCATTGGTGTAAAACTGTACATTTGTCTTTTCTTTCTCTCGTTTTTTTTTCTCTCATCACTATTATTCATAATAATTTATATATGCCTTAGATTCATAACAGAGACAGTCTTGTTTCTTGATTGTTATTGATTGTTCTAAATTTATTTTCTTCTAGTGCAGTTAGTTTCCTATTTTCACGACTCAAGGAGATCGAAGTAGCATTGATTTTTTTGTTATTCAATAGGTAAGAGGTGCCATCGAAAAAAAAACTCTTGCCAATTTCACTGTTTCTAGTTTGAATACTTTAATATGATCTATCCATATTCAGCTTCTCCTTATATGCAAAATCCAATAGCACTCGCCATTCAAGCTATCATGTCAGGCGGTCCATTGCCTCCCAATTGTTTTGTAACAACAATACCAATTCAACAAGCTCAACAAATGTTTCCGCATATCATAGCAAATTATGGTATCGGTGCTGGTCCATTCATGTACAATCAGCAATCAGCTTATTACGGTCAAATATATCAACCACAATTCGGCCAGTATCCATACAATCCATTTCCACAACCACAACCACCACCACCACCACCATCGAATGCAATCGTACCTTACACAAACTATCCTCCTCCTCAAGTTTATGAGCAAAATTATAATTATCCTGTTGTTCCGTATGATTATTCGAATAATCATGGTTCATCGAAAAAACATCGTCATGCAAAACGTAATTCCAATGTTCCTCATTCGAATGTTTACAATTCGTCATCATTCGATTCTGATATGCGTAATTTAAGTTGGAGTCGTTTATTTGCCGGTCAAAATCATCGTGGTCAATCGAAACATCATAGTTCGAATCAAACAGCAATAAGCTACAATAACAAAGGCAAACATCAGAACGACTCATCGGATACATTTACAACAACAACAACATCATCATCGTCGGGCTCGGGTTCGACATCGACAACAAGTGATGAAACAATTCGACGTGTCAATGTCATGAAAAATCAACAATCAGCACCGTCGACAGCATCGAAACAACAAACAAAAGGAAGTTTACCATTTAAATACTCGTCGGAATTCGTGCCTGGTAATAACAGACACCAACATAAATCACAGAAATCGACTCGAAAAGAGACGAAAGTTCGAACTGATGACGTCTTTGTTATTAGAAAGTCTTAACTTCTCTTATCAACAGAAGAATAGTTCGGTAAAAAAAAAAGAAAAAGAAAACGTCAATTTTTTTTTCTTTTCTCATATTACTGCTTAATAATCGACTTTTTTTTACTTTTTCTTTTTTTCTTTGAATAAATCATTTTTAAGAATAAGTTTTTTCTCCTGTCTCCCCATTCTTGACTATATATTTCAAAAGTTTAAATCGAAATAAATATATATAATATGTATATGAAAAGTCACCAGGAACTGAAAATAATAATAATAATCTGACAAGTTTTGTACAAGCAAAAGAAAGCAAACATCGGTGATATTCTCAACTGTTTTTTTTTGTTGTGTTGTTGAGAATTTGATTATCGAAAGAATTCTCGAGGAATATCGACAATCGTTTGTTGGCTATTCGGGATGTGATATGGACGAAGACGAAAACGTTGGCTCGATTGATCGTGTGGACTGATTTTCTTTTGAGGAAATTGTAAAAGTCGAGCATTTGAACTGTGACTTCCACCATCGATATCAATAACCATACGTGTATGTTTTAAAAAGATAATAAAATCATCGGATTCACTATCAGATCGTTCGAAATTAACTGTTTGAAACGGCGTACGAACGCCCATCGAACGACAAAGAACAATTGGAGCACACGGTGATGGCGAACCACTGAAAACAAGAACGAAACAGTGCATTTCGAATTCGAAGAAAAAAGAACATTCGAGCACTTATGCACGGTTAAAATCAGGCCAGTTAAGTGATGACGAATAATATAATCACGATATCCGATATGTTGAATTTCGAAAACTTGTGTTTCACTTTCATGCTACGAAAACAAAAACCGTTGTTTTTTTTATTTCGATACGAAAAAAGAACTTTGCGAACTTGTGAATTTCGGTCTTGTTGCACCAGTGTCGATCGTTCCGGTGTAAATGTAATCAATTTTTTTGAATGAACAGCTTCAATTAAATATAAACCATCGGGTATATATTCACTCTATAGAATATCTTGTCTTTTATATTTTGTCCTCATTTGAAATCAACAACCTACCGCTAGATACCATAAATCGTGCATGATAAAACAAAAACGAAGTGTATACGTATGTCGATAGAAACAAATTATTTGTCTGTGTATGTAAAACGCAATATGTTCTTGCTGTTGTATGTTTATTTTTGACGTTGTTGTTGTTGTTGTTATTACTGCTGATGCTGCTGCTACTGCTACAACTGTTGTCGACAAGATTATAACGTGGAGAACGACGAAGAATGAGTCGTAAACTGGCAACACGCACACATACACACTGCAGCTATGTTCACATCATCATTCGCGACAACGATGTTTGCAAGAAAGGAATGATGAAAAAAAAAGCAAGAAACGAGACGCAATGATGTGTATACAGATATATATTTAGACGACGAAATAATAGCTGAAGTCGTATGACAACAGTTTAGATAATCACAGTAAATGAGGAGATTTCACGAATAACAAAATCGGTTCGTCGAATTCAAAAAAAAATCTAAAAAAGAAAGTAAAAATATAAAGAGTAAATCGATATGATCATTCCTCGAGATAGATTGTTTATTTTGTTTTGTTTTATCTCAAGGATGTACGCACTAGTAATGAGTCATATGAAATGTCTTTGGATATGTATATGCATACTAAACTATAGCTACTTCTCTATTTCTTTATCTGAAATAGCACGCGACTCGATGATGACGATAAACATTCTCTCGTCGTTTCTTTTTTTGTTATATTCGTTATATATGCTTCGAAATAAGCGACGAGAGAACGAGAAGTAAAAGAAAGAAGAAGAAGAAGAAGAAGGATAGAAGAAGAAGTTGAAGTAAAAAATCAAAAGAAAGTGCATATACAGCTCAGCTATTTTATTGACTCACCTTGAAATTTAACGCGTAGTTTTATTATGATTTAATTAATTAAAAAACAAACTTACTCAATTTATGAAAATATATGAAATCTCATTCGAAATAATCGTCAAGGCTAGTTTTGTTTATTCGTGCATCACAGTATATCTAATCTAATTGTTTTGTTTATAATGTTATCTGCAATGAAATTCATCATACACGTATTGTCTTCATTTTGTCAAATAGATTAACACACATAATGTCAAAACAAATGAAAAATATCTCAAAAAACGAGAGAATGACAGAAATCCTTGAGGGATACACAAGTATCAGTCGAGAGAAGATGTACTAGAAAACTCAATTGAGAGACAGCTGGTTTATTTCTCTATCGTATATTATCTTTTCGTGTTGATCGATTTTTGTAAGCACGAAATTATCGTTTTCAAGATAAAGGAAAGTCAAAATGAAACAGATTGTTATGTAATAACTAAGTTTAATGGTTAAAATGATAAATAAATTCGTGATGATATAATAAACGATCAAAGAAAAGAAGATTTTTTTTATGAATCGTATTAAATTACAAAAAAAGTGACAAGGTCATAAAGCAAACGATACCATACAATTGAAATTTCGGTTTCCTTTGTTATTTAAATTTATGATTCTAATCACGTCGAATTATTTGAAAAATTTAAACGAATAGATTTATGATCTGACGTTGAAAATCTTTCTTTTCATTTTCATACTCATTTATAATTAAAACAAATGCAGATAAAATGTAATCCTCACGTACTCGCAATGAATAATAAGATTTAGATTTAAACATAGCAGAAAAATGAAAAGAAACACAAGATTTCGTCTCGTCTTAGCAACGTGAATTTTCAATGAGCTTGTTTGTACAATCGTCTGTTTAATTTCATGCAAATAATATTTTATTTATATAAAATTAAAGAAAAAAAAATGAATCAATACGGTGATTGCAAACAAGAAAAATATTAGTTGACTTCTCGACATTTCTCTTTTTTTTCAAATTCAATCGCCGATTAGAACGGAGAAACAAAAGTTTTTCTTGTTTTTTTGACAAAGAAGAGTAGTTTTTCCAGTAAAATCATTAGTAACAATCGAAGACGATTGTTTTTTCTCTCTCTCTACCGAGTAAAGTAAAAATTCAAATGTTTTTACTGGTTCGACATCGTCTGTTTGTGTTTAGGCAAAAAAGAAGTGTTTTTTTGGTGTTTCAAGTGAATGAAAAAGAAACTTTTTTGTTTAATTGAAAAATCACCAATTCGCTAAGTAGAAATCTCAAGTGAGTAATTATTAAATCGGAGTATAGGTATAAAAAAATAGCGTCAAGGTCTAGAGAAACAAAAAAGAAAATTAAATTTACTTTTGACTGTCGCGGTTTCATCATCTAAAATTCAATATTGAAGGATAAATGCTAAGGTTTCTATAATGAGCAGTTTTTTTCGTTTCTCTTTTGCTCAGCATGAAAGATTAACTCTTTTCAATCCATCAACATCTTGAAATAAATATGAAAATATTCGATTTGAATGTTCTCCAAGGTAAGCAGACGACAGATTGAAAAGAAAATGAGATTTGTGCAGAACAAAGTCTTCATGGCATTGAATCATAGATCCTTTTATTCATGTTCAATATTTATCAGAATAATAATAATAATAATGTACATATACAGATATTGCTATGTAGATTATATTATTATGTGTATTTGAGAGGTTTTCAATACAATTTTGTTTGGATTTGGTTACTTGTCACAATTGATTCGCTTTCTTCTCTCTCTCTCTCTCTCTCTCTCAATTTTCTTGTACTTGATTACTTCTTTACATGAATCTACAATCTTTTTTTTTCGTTTTCCATATGCTTACATATTACCTTCAACAAACAAGAACAGACTGTGATTGAAGTATAGCAGCCGTCGTCATCGACATTGTTGGGAGATCGATTTTTTTATTTTCTTCTCGTTCTTACTTTTGCTCTTCTTTTCAAAACTCATTCAAGGTAAACTCGATGCGTACACATTTCAATGAATAGAGTACTCTCTGTAATAGCACTGTTCCTGTCAATCAATTGAGTAAAATTTTTCAAACAATAGACTTAGGGATAAATCTCAAGTGAGAAGGAAAAAAAATCGAAACAATGCTCAGAAATTTAGAATTATTTTAGATTAGTTTGTCCGGTGGGTACATTTTAAAAGATCATGATTAAATGGTTTGTAGTGTTATTTATTTGTTCTGTACTATGGAGTGTAAGTATTCGATTATGAAGTATTGATTCATGGCTATAATTTTTATTTATTAAATTAAAGATATGTACAGCGCAAAGTGCATGTACTAGTACAATTAATAGTGGAACGACAATTGTTGTTACATGTCCGTCAGGGATTACAACTAATGCGCTGCCGTTATACAGTTATAGTCGTGACGAATTAGAAGGTATTACATCGATAGTTATCAATGGGCCCGATGAAAATACACGTGGTCCTTTTACATCAATTCCTCCGAATATCTGTTTGTTACCTAATTTACAAGTTCGTCTCGATATTCTTCTTCTTTTGTTTGTTCTAATGCAGGCGTTTCTATACATATTTTAGTCTATCGATATCTCGAATAATCGTATAACTGAAGTAGATCCAACAAATGCAGTGAGTCAATGTCTATCACATGTGATCACACTTGATGTTAGTTATAATAATATATCAGTATTTCCATCGGCCCTAATTTATTACATGTCAACATTAGAAAATCTCTATTTTCAACACAATGCTCTTGTTGATATACCTGCAAACGCATTTGCTGACATAAAAAAATTGAAAATAATCAATTTTTCATATAATTATCTAACAACTTATGAGTTATCATTTGGATTAGTAGCCACAAGTGCTGATTTTAGCAACAATCAAATTTCGACTATAACAAATAATTTCTATTCAAATATCTCTGGAAGTGATTTTATTTCAGCAAATGTTTATCTAACCAATAATAGTCCAATAATAAATTTGACTGATGCAGTCTATGAAATGTACGGTTCTTGTATTGAAGCCAATACCTGGCTTAATGATTCATTAAATGCAGAGGATTTAGTATATCCTGGATTAACATTTCTTTTGGCTTATCTTAATTTTGGAACAAGTCGTATCAATTGTAGTTGTGATCAAAGTTATATTGTTCGAATTTATAATACGGTTTGGTTGGATGAGGAGGATAAATCGATTTGGCCTCTCTACACTGCTACTTGTACGAATGGTGAACAGTTTATACGAAATTTATGCACAGCATGGAATTCAACAAATTCATCCGCCAACTTTGCACAAGTTTATCCAAGACAATGTAAAATCTATCCTGATGAAGACGGAAGTATCACTAGTATTACTCAAAATGTAACTGTTCCTTCAAGAAATGTGGTAAGTTTTGTGCAAATTCATTCGAAAGATTTTTTGTTCTATTGTCATTATTTTTTAGACAACATATCCGAGTTCGACAAGTGAATCAATGGATCCAGGTGCTTGTAGTTTCACATTTCCCGATACAAATACAGTTGAAATAACTTGTACAAATGATGTTGACAATTCTTCAGTAATTCCATCCTCATTATTGAACAGTAGTTACTTTTCTAATGTTACTCGTATCGAATTCAATCCTCCGCTGACTGTGTTACCTTCGTATCTTTGTTCATTACCATCTCGTGAAATTGATTTAAGTTATCAATCATTTACTACATTAACAAGCGAAACATTTCCATGTCTTGATTCATTCACTAAAGTTACTCTTTCTCATAATGATATCACGTCTGTTAATATGCCTAGTGGTAATTTTACGACTTTATCCTATCTTGATTTGTCATCGAATCGTTTAATAAATCTTCCCTATTCGATTCTTATTCCCAGTCCAAGTTCATTGCGTCTTCTTGATTTACGAAATAATTCCATTGTTTCTATTGATTTATTTCTTCAAACACTTCAAAATATAACCGTTCTTCTCGACGATAATCCCATCAATAGTTCAAGTATCATCAATCCACAAAATGTTACAATTCCATGGAATAACAATTCAACATCAACAGCTAATATTACTTATCCATCGACGATTACCAATAGTACATATATATTCAATGATGCAACAATTTTAACTGCAGGTGCTTGCACTCAAAATGCTGTTTTAACCTATCGAAATATTCTTCGTGCGACATTCAGCAATATTTTATTGGATTGCACGTGTGCATCAATAAATTTAAAAGAAATCTTTCTACGAAGTGGTTCGAATATTTTGAATAGTTTCAATTGTTCGAATACAGATAATGCTGAAACTTATTCGGCATTAACAATGTCATCATGTGGATCTTCGGCTTTGAATTTTACAACTGGTTTATGTTACAATGAATCGTTACAGGTATGTTTTACATTCTTAAAGAAGATTAGCTTAGAAAAATTAGATAAAAACATAAGAATAAATGCACTTATATTTAATTATCTTTATATGCTTTGATTATTCTATTCGTTTTCTTGCACTTCTACTTGCGATTGCTACACTATCATTGCCTGTGTCACTTGAAAATATAAAGGCATGATTATTGTTTGTGTGCGTGAGTGTGCGTTTCTTTGTTCTGTTTTAACCAATTTTATAGACTTCTACGAATTTTACCACAACAATGGAACCTTTAAATACTACCGTTCAGATAACTAGTACTTCTTCTTTATCTTTTTTAATAAATTCAAATTATACAAGTTTACCTGTATCGGAAGAAACAAATACAAATATTTTCAATCCAACATCAACTACATACTTTTATCCAATCACTTCAGACGATATTGGCGTAAGTGTAGCAGTGGTGATGAATTGAATTCTACTTAGTTTTTGACTCCAAAACAATATTGTGGTCTTGATCCATCTCATAGTCACAGTCAGAATTAACTGTCTCATGTGAAAATAAACATTTGTTCTTTCTCTTGTATGCAAATATGATCTCCTTTTCACTTTCTTGTTTGTTATGCATGTTAATCGTTCGTCAACCAATATAATCTCTTGTTTGATACGCATGTCTACGTAAATCTTATTGCTATGGTCTTGTCATTGCATCGTATCAATAATCATTTATCATCATGTTCAATATTAAATGTGAATGATTCAAAATAATATTGACGTGTCTTTCTATGCTTCTTATTTAATGTTTTCAGTGGACCACAACAACAACAACGACTACAACTTCAACGAGTTCGACTACAAGTACTATCACTACTCAAACCACTAGTACGACTTCAACATCCACAACCACATCAACTAGTACGACTTCAACGTCCACAACAACTTCAACTACCAGTGTTACAACTACGACGACAACCACAACTCGAACAACTAGTACAACGTCAACGTCTACAACCACATCAACTAGTACGAGTACGACTTCAACGTCGACAACAACTTCAACTACCAGTGTTACAACTACAACAACAACTACAACTCGAACAACTAGTACGACTTCAACATCCACGACAACCTCAACTACCAGTGTTACGACTACAACGACAACTACTACTCGAACAACTAGTACAACATCATCGACAAGCTCGACAACAACATCATCGACAACTTCTACAACATCGACAACAGAATTTCTCAATATTCTCTCTCCGAGTGCCAGGGAAGCTGATTCAAGTCGAACCGGATTAATTGTTGGCCTAGTTCTTGGTCTAGTAGCTTTCTTGACTATAGTAGGTGGCATGATTGCTGCTGTCATTGTCAAATCGAAGAAGGCGTCAGCAGTATTGAATAAATCAATTGGACGAGCAGCTGCTATGAGTCAAGCACCTCAAAATGCTCTTCTTGAGTCTCGTTTACATACAAGAAATCTACGTACCTTACGGTTAGCGCCAATTGCTGGTAAACCATCACAATTACCGCCTCTACCTGCTGGTATGCCCGGACCTGTGACAATTGCAAATGATTCCGGAACATTGAATAGAAGCTATTTGCGCACATCAGCCAGAGGTGTACGCCTTCATCGCGATCCAATTAGGTATTAAACGAAAAGCTCTTTCTGTTATTATATAAATTTCATGTACATACATTTATCTCGAACAGATCACCGACCAGTATTTCACCTCAATATGAATCGAATTTAAATACTACGCATAGTCTTGATTTGAATCCGCTGAATTCAACACAATCACGAGCAAGTGAATTGCTCAATGCCGGCGGAGATACCTGTTTTTGATATAAACACACTAACAAAATAGATATAATAAACTGAACTATATTTTGAATAGGCACGACTGTGTTCGTGTAATATTTCCGTCTTCTTCTTCTTCCTCTTCTTTACCTTCTGTATTAATCTAGGGTGTGAACTGTACTTTGTGTGTATTTCTAATAATAATAATAATAATAATAAAACCAAACAGCCGGATTAATTCTATCTAGCTTAATTACTAATCAATTTTTTTGAATGTAAATACTAAAAAAATAACATCACAAATTAGAAAAGAAAAATAAGTTTAAATCATTTATTGATACGTATAATTCAAACGAAGAATTCCTTTTTTTTAATAAAAAAAAATTGCTTTTCTTACAGTCATCAGTATGTTCAGCGCAAGTCAACGACTCTACGTTTATTTTAATTTGTCAAAATGGCACCAAACTTACTGAATTACCCTATATATCCAATGCTACATCATGGCTAAGTAATATTACCAATTTTATTGCTCGTGGTGAAAATAACGGTCGCGGACCATTCACAAGAATTCCAACAAATATCTGTTCGATGCCTAATTTAATTGTAAGACTCTTAGTCTTTTTTTTACCATTAACAACAAATCTATATACTGAAATAATCATAATTTTCTAGTCGCTCAATTTATCTTACAATCAATTGGATACATCACCAAATATGTCCGATTTATTGAATTGTAATATTGCATGGAATGTAATTGATTTGAGTCAAAACTATTTAACAACGTTTCCTAGCGATCTATTCGCATTAAAACAATATAATTCGGTTTATCTCAATGATAATCAATTAGAATCAGTTGATTTATCGATTATCTTACGTATTACATCAAAAATTGATTTGAGAAATAACAAAATATCAAGAATCACTAATCCAACACGATTTATCATACCGTACAATGCAAATATTCTTGGTACTGAAATTTTACTGGGTGAAAATCCAACAATTGATTTAAACGATGGAATTTACGAAATGTATGGATCTTGTGAAGAAGTACAAAAAATTTTAAACGAAGATTTTGAAGGTACTCCATCTTTAACTTTGGGATTAGGAAATTTTAACTTTGGAACAACACGAGTTAATTGCAGTTGTGATCAATATTACATTCTCATGATGCTTTACGCTATCAGTGATAATCCACAAGGTTATCGTATATCTAGTTTATTGTGCGACAATGCGCAAGCTAGTTTCCTCGACTATAGTTGTTCATTCGACTATTCGACATATAATTTTACTCTGGTAGAACCTCGTTTATGTGAAATAAATCCAGGAAACAAAACAACAACAACGACGACGACAACTTCAACTAGTACAACAACAACGACTGCAACGACCACTTCAACATCAGTCACAACGTCTACAACCTCCTCAACTACAACATCGACAACGAGCTCGACAACTACAACATCGACAACGAGCTCGACAACTACAACAAGTACAACAACTACCGCGACAACGACTACTACATCGGTCACAACATCTACAACAACATCGACAACTACAACTACACAAAGCACCACGACAACTAGTACTACAACGACTACTTCAACGTCCGTTACTACATCCACAACTACCACAACAACCAGTACTACGACCACTACTTCAACAACTACTTCAACGACTTCCACTGAAAGCACTACAACAACAACCAGTACAACAACTACCTCAACGTCAGCTACCACATCAACAACTTCATCAACATCTACAAGTACCACAACAACCAGTACTACGACCACTACTTCCACGTCCGTTACTACCTCAACAACTACTTCAACGACTTCCACTGAAAGCACCACAACAACAAGTACGACAACGACCACTTCAACGTCAGCCACCACATCAACAACTACATCAACGACTTCTACTGAAAGCACCACAACAACAAGCACTACGACAACTACCTCAACATCGGCTACAACATCGACAACTACATCGACATCTACAAGTACGACAACGACTACTTCTACGTCCGTTACTACCTCAACAACTACATCAACGACTTCCACTGAAAGCACCACAAGCACAAGCACTACAACTACTACTTCAACATCAGCTACAACGTCGACAACTTCATCAACATCTACAAGTACCACAACGACTACTTCCACGTCCGTTAGTACCTCAACAACTACATCAACGACTTCTACTGAAAGCACCACAACAACAAGCACTACAACAACTACATCAACATCCGCTACAACATCGTCAACATCGACAACTTCGTCAACATCTACAAGCACCACGGTAAGATAATGGTTTGCTTAACTAGTGAAAATTGAAATAATCATAACTCAAAACAAATATTTTCAAGTATAATTATAGTTGAATGAATGTAAAACGAATGCATTTATTTAATTTCAGACTACAACATTCAATTCAAACATAACTACTTGTTTGGCAACATTTTCTATTAGTGATACGAGTTTAGTGTTAACATGTCCAACAAATATGAGTTTAACATTACTTCCGATCAATAATTATCCCATAACAACTTTAGATCGAATAACTTCATTAAAAATTGAAGGATACAACGGTGCACGTGGACCTTTACAAACAATACCGTCAAATATTTGTTTTTTGACAAGATTACAAGTACGTGCATTTTAGTATCTTATTTAATATCTTTTGTAATATTTGTTTACATTCAAAAGGTTTTAAATATTTCTTTAAATCGGGTCAATTATCTCGATACATCACTTCTACAATCAAATCCAACTTGTTTGAATGCACTGCGTACACTTGACATGAACAGTAATTATTTTACTGACATTCCATCATTATTTGTATCAAAACTCTCTGATCTTCGACGTCTTCTCTTACAAAACAATCAGTTAACATCCTTTGATTTATCATTATTCGTCTTTGTTTCATCATCAATCGATCTTTCCAGCAATCAGATCTCATCGATAACCAACAATGCTAATATTAACATTTCCAACTATGTCTATTCACCTGATGCAACACTCGATCTAACAAATAATAATCAAACAATTTACTTAACTGACAGTATCTATGAAATGTATGGAGTTTGTCATGAAGTTCAACAATTATTCAACAGTAGTATCTCTACATCACCTTCATTCTTAACAATCAGTCTGTTAAATATCAATTTTGGTACTTCGAAAATTAATTGTAATTGTAATCAATATTACATTCAACAATGTTTCAATATTTCGCTTGGTAATATTATTCCTTCAACATATCCTATAGCAACTGCAATGTGTACAGATGGCAAATTATTTTATAATAATAATAATACAGCTGTCTGTTCGTCATCAACAGCTAATTTTACAAATACGAAACCACGTCTATGTTCAATCAGTTCTAATAATGGAAATCTCACAGTTTTAAATACAACCGATAATAATACTGAAGTAGATTTATTGAAATAAGATCGTTCTATATTCGAACTTGTTTTTTCGTTTAGACATATCCGTATTATTTAACGCAAACAATCGACAGTAGTTATTGTCTATTTACATTTTATATGGGAGGCATACGTGTTTCAATCGATTGTCTCAATGGTTCTCGTACATTAACTGAAATTTCTTCATCAATTCTCAATAATATCTATTTTCAAAATATAACACAAGTTTCTATTAATAATCAAAGTTCATTGTCTCAAATCCCATTCTATCTATGTTCATTACCATCAACATCAATTGATCTGTCCAATCAGTCATTTACAAATCTTGATTCATCCACGTATCCTTGTTTATCGAATACAACTATTCGAACAATCAATCTTGCTTATAATCAAATCACAAATGTGAATTTGTCTATTTATAATTGGATATTGATCGATCTTACATCGAATAATCTCACTCAATTACCATATACCCTATTAAATTTTAATCAAAATTCGATTTCATCGCGACAAGCTCTTCAACGACAAATTCAGTTGCCATACAATAGATTAACTCAGTTCGATCTATTTGTTTATACATATGCTGATACAGATATTAATTTACAGAACAATCCATTTGTACAAATAAATGGTTATCACAATCTAAAGAATTCTCAAAGACAATCATTGATTTCTGGATCGGTTTCGAATCACGTGAGTCTACCGAGTGGAATGCGATTTTTAATCAATGATCAAACAGCTCAAAATTATGACACATGCACAAATCCTTCGGTACGAAGTCTTATCGACATACTTCAATATATGACAACAAACAATGTGACCATCGAAATTCAATGTGATTGTTCATCGATTTATCTCAAACTATATTATTCATTATCAAATTCATCAGCAAAATTAACAAATCTATTTTCATGTAGTAGTAGTCTATCTGGTTTAACTCAAACACAATTCGAGAGTCTAACAGAAAGCAATTGCCTTTCGAATATCAGTTTATCATCGGATGCATTGTGTCAATTTGCACGTTTAGAAGTAAACCACTAGATTTGAAGACAAAATCGAATCATTTTTCTTTCTTCAGGAAACACCGATTTCCTCGAGTCGTACGCCTGGTGGCAGCGATCGGATACTCGGCATTGTTCTTGGTTCAGTTCTTGGATCGTTAGGTTTTATTGTGATCATTGCCGTTCTAATTGTAGTTGTTTGTTACAAACGTATGAGACCAACAGAAGAATTCTCAGCTGCAACTATATCCAGAGTTCCACCTCCACATTTTATAACGTAAATTAGATCGAATGATAGCTATTGATTTATTGTTAACTTTTGATGTTTTTAGTTCACCGGAGTTAGCTGAAGAAGATAATTATATTTCTGAACAAAATAGACAACGTTATCGAGAACCATCAATCGATTATGACAATCAACCTCGAATGGTTCAAATCGAAAATCCATCAGTGATCTCTTCACAAGTTTAACAAGGAAATTTTTTGCATTTTTTTAGTGTTAGATATCTATTTTATTGATATTTTAAATAAATTTATGACTATTTTCTTCTCATGATTTATGGAAGGAAAATAATCAGTTGGCATACGGATTTTCTCTTTCAATATTTTCTTTTTTCAAGATAACAAAAAAACGTGCTGTTATTTTTTTATTTGCCGAAGAAATATTTGATGACGAGAGAGGGAGAAAGGGGAAAATTGAGTCTGTTAAATAATATTTAAACATGAAACGAGGTATATAAGTCTGCCGGGTATGAAAGAACAAAGAAAATTATTATTTTTTAAAGCCACTATCAATGATAAAATCAATCTGCTAATGTCTGATGAATCACATCGCAAGCTTTATGTTACTGATCGTATCGATTTGATTTTTAATCAGACGAAAAAGAAATATACGAATACATTCTCGTTTTAGTATATTTGAATATTGTTCTTTTGCTGTTTCTCTCTTTCTCCGCTGTTTCTTTCTTTTTTTTTCTCATCCTTCTCCATTTTTTCTTCTTCTCGTCTTTCTTCTCATCATGATTTGTCGTGTCACCTCTCTTTGCAAAATCTTACTTCTCTTCATCGAATACTTACCAACAACATTTCTTTTTCTTTTTCTTTCTATTCACCCTCGCTCTCATAGTTCTTTCTTCTCATCCATTTTTATTATAATAAGTTTTTTTTTCGTTCACTCAACGTCAATTTGACATTAAAAAAACTTTTTTTTTCTTCTTGTGCTATGCGTCTGTTATTCCTTCGGCTAATTAGTGAGCTTGAACATTATATAAGCAACTGTAATTTGATGTTAGGTCTGTCTGCTATTGGTATTTGAAGTGAAGTTTTATTATTAGCCTTTTTCTTTTTCTCATTGTCTATTCAGTCGAAAGATAAGAAGACATTTTCATTGAATGTGTTGGTTTTTGTCGATATGTATCGAACGCATTGCATGTGTGTCGGCCGACAGTTTGTATCACAAAAAAATATGTTACAAACCGACGCAAATGTACAGAATGAAAGAGAGAGAGAGAGAGGGAAAGAACGAGAGAAAAAAAGAAATACTGAGTAAGATTGTTAGCAATAAAAACATTACATATTCGAATACATTTGACTAAGCATTTTGTTGTTTTATTTTAATTTGATTGGGTGATTGCTTTTGACTTCGATCTTTGATCTTGTTCTTTTAGAATAATTCAGCATGTCGAATGTTTCTACTACGACTAGTTCATTATCAAGTACTACATTGCTTACGACTCTCAATAGTACTATTCTGGCTAATACAACTGCATCGACACTGACAACAATAACAACGACGGCGACGACAACAATATCGTCATTATTATCATCAGTTGTTACCAATGCTTCGATAATATCTACAACAGCCAATTCGAATACAACAATTGATTATTGTTTACAAAGATATTCGGCTGGAACATGTCGATTAGCTAGTTTCATTCGTGTATTAGCATATCTTCTCTTATCATGTTCGTTAATTCCCCAGATTGTTCATTTAATTTATCACGGTTCTCGATACATAGCTGGCGTCAGTTATATGTGGATTGTCATTCGTGTACTTGCATTAAGTTCATTAATTATCGCTCATGCATATAAATGGCCAACTTTCTTTGAATTAATTGCATTAATCTCAACATTGGTCATGTTCGTTCAAATATTTATCTATGCCGATAATCTACATCGACAACAGAAACTTGTTTTAATTATCTCAAGTTTAGCTACTTGGATGATCGGTATTGGTATAATGTTAATCTTGAGAAAACATGAAACATTTTTGATCATGCTTGGATATTTGTTCCTTGCTGTTCATATGTTACCGCAGGTAAATAAACGAAATGAGATGTTTGGCTTTGGCTTTTACAAATTTGAATATTTCGAATTTTAGATTCTATTAAATTCATTATTACGAACAGCGAAATCATTGTCGAAAGTTTCGATATTACTTTTAGCCATGAGTGATACATTATTATTCGCTAGTTTTTATACAATTAATGATCGTTATGCTTATTTAGTTACTTCTTATTATGCTTTTTCGTTTTTCTTATTTATGTATCTTCAAAGTTTAGTCTACGCTGATTCACATATTCATGTTATAGCTCGTTCAGCACATACAGTTCTCTCTCCTGGCATTGATATTGTATCTGCTGCCGATTCATCACCACGAAACATAGCTGATGAGCCACAAATGTTTTCAATCGATGATTTAGAGCCAAGTGATAGTACTGATGTTGTCTACCAACCAGTTACATCGAATCGATCAGGTCTACCAATAAATCAGCAACCGCCAATGAACCGTTTCGTCTGGTATGCAACTTTATCATCGATTGTCGGCATTGAAATCGTTCTAACAATCATGGTTGTTATTCGAGCTTGGTCGCCATGGATTGTTCTTTTACCGATATCAATACCTGTTATACTAGGAGTATTTTATTTACTACGAACACAATTAAATGACATGCAAATAGAATATTTAAGAAAAATTCTTTAATCTATTATTTTGTTTTCTGTTTTTGTTTTGTATAAAAATCATGTCGGTTGTGATAACAAAAAATGCTTTCGAATGAGATGAACTCTTTTTTTGGTTTGTTTGTTTTTAATAACTGTCAAAGACAAAAAAAAGAAAGAAAGAAAAGATATTTTATTCGACAAAAAAAAGCTTATGTTAAACAAGATTTGCTAATAAACAAATTGCTTCTCAATAGACAAACGTATATACATCACATTTCTCTGTCTTGAACTAATTTAATTTTCTTTTACTCGACATTAATTTAGCATTGATAATTCAAAGGCAAACAGAGACAGAAAATAAAAGCAAACATGAAGAAATCTGACGAACAGAGATTAAAGAAGAAAAAACACAGATGACTATTATTATTATTATTATTGTTTTTTGTCGAAATAAATTATTTAAGTATCGAATAATTCGAGACAGTTAATCGTATGCAATGATCATATTCATCTAATTTAGCTCGCCAATGACGATCCGACCAGAATTTCCCGTTAAATTTTGTGCATGCTAAATGAGGACTCGACGAATTGAGAACTAAACCAGGCTGATTGGCTGATAGAAATGGTTTGGTCAAGGCAATTGTTAGATCGAGTTGATCGAGATAAATTAATGAATTTTGAAAGAGATTTTCCCATTTGTCTGTATCGAAATATTCTTGATGATTTAAAAGTAACCATAGTGAACGTAATTGTTTGAATTCAGCGAGTAGAATTAATAAATGATCGAAACGAATCGAATCAATGACTAGTTTCAATGAATTTAAACGTGAAGATAATTTTCTCGGTAGATTTCCGCGAATTGTTTGTGACCAAATGTCAGCTAAAATCAAGAGAAAACAAATTCCATCGAAAAATCTTCGAAATTCATCAAAATATCTAACCATCATTCAATCCACATATTGTTGCTTTCAGCGTCGATAAACTAGGTGCATGCTGTAACAGATGTGTTAATTCTTGCATTTGACACCAGACAATTGACAATTGTTCGATATTTAAGCTATTTGTTATGCATGTAAATGTTGTTCGAGCACACATATCCATTTTGACGCGTTTCAATTTTTGACCCGATAATAAATTATTATTTATATCAACAGATGATGTTGTATCAACATCGTTACTATCGATGGACAAACGAATATTAACGAGGTGTTTTAAATGGCCAACAGCTGTTTGTATAAGTAAAAAATCTTCTAAAGTCATTTTAATAATAACTAATGTGCGAAGATGTTGAAAACGACTCAAATCAATCGAATATTTATGTAAGAAGAGATGAACTTGCTGATACTAAATCATCAACAAACAAAAAAAACATTCGAATTTTATTCAATCGAATAACGACAAACCTCATCAGTATCGTATGTACCGAATGTGAATGACAGAAGTCGACTTTGTATTAATGGAAGAATCCGTCGAGTATAGGAATGAAATTGTTTTGGAGTTAATGATGAGAGATTATCACGAAAACGCATACGAGCATCATTGAGAATTGTATTCAACCGAGTATTTAAACCGTAAAATGTATCGAATAATTCACTCGGTGTTAAACGATCGAAGATTTCGAAAAATACTTCGTCGGAAAATGTTTCCAATTTGGAACGAATTTGAATCGAATTGTTTTCCATTTGTGGTTTACGAAGAACATCAAATGAAGATATTCAATTGATTTGAATTCATTTGATAACCAGAATTCAATTGAAAATCAAGAAGAAATATTGTTTGAATTCAGTTAAACAAATAATAAAAATAAATGAAAGCGAAAACAACAACAGTTGGTTGAAGTAAGATCTAATTTGACTAGATAAGAAATACAATAGAGGAATCATTCATACTTTTGACAGGCTAGTTGACTAATCTCTTACTCAGTCTTTCCTGAAGATGGGGGTAGTCAGCAATGATTATATCAATTATTCGTATTGATTTATTTTAAGAAAGAAAAAAAGAAGAAAGCATATAGATTAATAAATGAAAATGAGTGATAAATAAACACAAAGTAGCCACTGTTACGAAAAAAAGAAAGAAAACATGTTATTTCACTGTTCAGTTGTAACATCGTCGTTCATCGAACGCGATAGAACAATTGTTGAATATGTTGGTAATCGTGGTTGATGGTAGAATTTCTTTTGAAATTCAATCAATTGACGTATATCTTGTTCGGAGAGATTTTTCAAGATGACATTTGCTGTTGCATTATTATTGTCACGATTGTGGATTATAACATTAACATAGATAACATCGGGAAGTCGAATTGGAATCGAAAATCGACAAGTAATCGAAGTGTAATCGACGAAACGCGATGGACTTTGAGAAGTATTTGCTCGTTCAGATCGGTAATTGACGAAACGATAGACACGTCCATGAGTTTTAAAACGACGTTTTTCACTGAAAAGGAAATAGATTTGAGTATTTCAATTGAAAGTTTCATGAAAACATACGAATAATTTGTTGATATATCGAGCATACGATTGTTGGGATTGAAAATCTGTTGATCAAATGTTGGATGTGGAATTGTGAATGTAGCTAAACAATTGAATAGAATTCTTTTTCTCTCTCTCGCGTAAATTTACTTTCGGGAAGATAAACACTCGTTACAACATCGAGATCATCTCGTATATTCGCTGAATTGATCATTCGAGCGTACTTTGATAATGTCAAATGTTCGACCTTGATTTTACAATAATAAATATAAGACTTCAATCGAATTGAGAATAAAAAAAACTTACATTTAAACTATAGTAAACATCTGTTTGTTCGAGTGGCGTTAGGAAATCGTGACAGAAGATTTGTTGAAGTAATTTACTCGTTAAACCTACGAACAAATCGATAAACTATGAAAACGAAATCGAACGAATTCATTCTTACCAAACCAATCGTTTGGTTCAAGATCTTGATGATTCCAAAATGTATCGATTTGCTGTTTGTTATAATAGGAAAATATTCGAGTTGGATACCATTTTTCGACTAATTGTGTACCTTCGATTAGTACAGCCTAATGATAAATTAGAGAAGAATAAATTTGCAAAAAAAAACCAAAAGATTTCTTTACTGTTAAATCACTTTCAGCCAATCGAATACGATCGTGTTTATATCCTCGATTGAATTGAAGTAACTCATCACGTCTAATCGAAATAGTTGATTCGTTTTAACAAGAGAGAGAGAGAGAAAGCGAATTTTACTTGGCAATTGCCATTTTAAGATTTTGAATATGTCGATTAATAACTTCATTCATTTCACTGTAAACTGTTCCGTTGTCTGCTATTTGAACGTAAGCTGAAAACGGTTGAAATGCACTATTGAAAAACTCTCTGAAAACCGTCAAATCAAAATGAATTCATGTCGAAAATGTCATTCGAACAAACCGATAATCATCGATGGGTTTCTTGAGAATTTCTTCCATGTACGCTCGATAGACTTTCAATTCGTTTTGTTCGATCAGAGACTCTAAAGCTGCGAGAACTTCAGGCGATGAAACTTGATAAAAATATTCAGCTGCTAAACCAGGACCGGCGATACGTCGAGCAAGAAAACTATTATGTGCTGGTATTCGAGCAAAACGTTTGACTATTAATTGATAGAGAATTTTGTCGTATAAACCACGTGTACATCGGTGTAAAATTGCGTCTAAATTTCAATTCAATATTTGTCAAATATCAAAAACAAAAACAACAACGTACAAAGAACTAAGAGAAGAGAAATAATTGGACTAGCTACGAGAGATCCAAGAACGAGAACTGGTTGAATAATACCACAAGCAAGTATGTCAGTCATCACAATGTTTATTAAACAAAACAATTTTCGACTGTATTCACCTGAAAACAAAACAAAAAAAAATGATTTTTTATGCGAATTCAATTGATTTTACCAGCTGAATTAGCGTCGTAGAAGAGAATTTGTAGTATATGAAAGAGTAATGTCGCAATTGGCATCCTATAAAACGCAATCGAATGAGTTTATTTTTGTTTAGTTGAATAAAACGAATTTACCAAATAGGTGAAAGAAGACCTAAGGCAAGCGATCCCGTCGAAATAAGTAAACAAGATGCTGGATAAACGGCACAGACTGCAACAGTTCCAATGAAACCTTTGATAATATAATTCCAAAAACGATTGAAAAATCGTTGCATATTCTTTCCCAGAAATCCTAAAAATCAACAAACTCAAATCGAATTCGATGGTCGACTGGATTTCGATTCAGTACCTCGATCAGGTGTTTGTTCGAATTTCGTTCGTGATTCTCGGACATGCCGCCATAGAGCCACGAGACGTGAGATAAATGTATGCGTTTTCGAACTTTTACTTTCGTACAATTTCAACTAGAGATTTTCAAAAGATTATTTTTTTTCTTCTTCTTTGTTTGAAAAATAAATTTACATCTTTTGCATTTAATTCATAATCGGGATAAAATGGTTTTGGAGAGAACAGTGCTCGAAAACTGACAGGACTGGCAAATGGAATAACAAGCTAAAATCGAAATAAAATTGAACGAATTTGATTGAGACAACAAATTGTTCGTACACAAAGAGTGAATATGACATTTGAAAGCCAACAAAATGATCGAACGGCGAATAATTTCCATCGCCAAAATGGATATTTGGTTGTTGTTGAATATGTTGTTTGACGTCGACACGCATACGTTGCACCGGGCTAATCAAATCGATAGAATTCGAAAACCGAATTGAAAAAGAAAGATTTCCATACTTCAGTACTGAGTAATTTCAAACGAGCTTCTTCTTCATGTTGTGAATATGTTTGTTTAGCAAGTTGTGTTGGAACACGTTCGACAGGTAACGGATACTGTCGTTCGACAATCCAATGTTCTTAATAAGAACGATTCTTTTCAAATGGAAAATGATTTTTTATTTAAAAATCTACTCGGAAACCAGATGCGTCGACTGCAATTAATTGTTTCTCTCGGTTGAACAGGTGATTTTAAATTTAAACGAAGAACTGATTCGTGCTAAACAAAAAGGATAAAGATTCGAAAATAGATCGAACAAAAAAACTTGACGTAATTTTACATCTTTTCGAAATGCTAAATCTCGTTGAATGAAGTAAGCTGCTTGCTGATTGCCAAGAGCTTTGCATTGTTCAATCGACATGTGATGTGCATCCCATTCGTGTTGTCGAATGTAATTAAGTCGTTCAGTAAATAATTGTCGTTGTAACCAACGATTAATTTTCGATTTAATCGGATGTTCACGAATTAATTTCTCTCGTGTCTAAACAAATCATTCGAAAAAAAAAACAATGATCAAGCGCTTTGAATGCTCACTTCTTTTAAATGATTGTCTAAGTTTTCAGCGAGAATATCAACAACAGATTTCATCGTTAGAATAGCTCGAGCATGAGCGACTAACAAACGTCCGAGACCCGGTGATAACTGCTCGAGTTCAGTCGAATTTTCAATTGTTTCAAAAGCTCTCTCAGCATATTCAGTATTCAATTCTGTTCGAATACGTTTAGCAACTTCTTTTTTCGATAGATTCGGTTGTTCTTGTTTATATTGATTAATTAATCGTCGTTTGGTTGTATTAAACCAATTTTTCGGTGTATTGTTTTTCAATAATGAACTGACAATCCATGTGATTTTCGTTTGTAAATCTCGATTATGTAATCGAAGATCGATATCAACGCTATTCGGTGTGACGAAATGATGCGGATAGGGTAGCATTTCTGGTGGAATTGTTTGATCTTCTCGTCGTGAATATCTTTCATGTTCCAGCATGATATCGAATAAATTCGGGAGTTGTGCACAAAATGCTTCGTGCATTTCTTTTTCACTTGCCTATTTAATGAAAACGAAACAAAAGTAGGATTATAATTAAAAAGAATTTTGTTTTATCATTTACATGTGGCGAGAGTTCAATTACTAAGAATTTACTTCGTTCATTTTCAACTTGTAAATCGATACTTTGAGTGTAAACAGCAGGTAATCCGATGAATGCATCTAAGAAATAATTATTTCTTTGTTCGAAAACAATAAAGGAAAATGAAATATAAAAAACCAAGTAAACCAACGAAACCTTGTTTCAGTGAACGGAGTGATGATTTAAAACTGAAACAATTCGATACAACACGATCTTTTGCGAATATAATCATCATATAAACTGCCCATGAGAGCTCCTGAAGAAAATTTCGTTGGAAATTTCATTTTAAAAAAATCAACGAACTTTTAAGAATGTGTCATTAGCTGGTTGAACACCCGATTGAAGTAGTTTATTTAATTTCCATCGATGTTTTTGTCCAAGAAAATGAATACTATTTACTTCGAATTCTCTGTTATGAAATAAATGCATCGGAATAAATTCCTCGATGTCTAATTTCGGTAGGTTTACCCTGATTCTTTGACAGCTTTAAGTTGTTCTTCATTTAGTTTAATCGGTGATCCGTCAGGATTTGTCGAAACAATTTCGAGTTCATTCAATGTCGGAGTTTGAAATAGAGAATTGAATTGAATCTATCAAAGTCAATTTGTTCGATTTCAATTTCAATTACGAGTCAACGTGATCCTACTCGGTCAGATTCACTTGTGATGCCAGTAATCGACGATGGCAAAGAAACTTCGAAAGATTTACATTGTACAAGACTTTTTTCGGCTTTCTGATAACAAAAGAAAATTATTCTAGGTTAATTTTCGAGAGAAACAAACCTCGCGAACAAAATTTTGAATACTAGCAATATCACTTGATACGCCAGTTGTCGGCGTATTAAAATGAATGGGTTCAGTCTAATGATTCGAAGTTTATTCTTAATCAAATTCTTTCGAAACAAACTTACTTCGTATTTAGGTAAATGAATCGATATAGAATCTGTTTGTGTGGCCATGAGAATCAATTAGTTTTTCTTCTAAAATCTATAAATACATGTATTTCATAGAATATTAACGTTCGAATGCGAGCAGTCGTTTGTATATATAGAACGTTTCATGGTTAAATTTATTAATCATTTTGAAAAAAACGAACGATTGACTCAAGAGGTAAAACTACAAATATGAAAAAAAATGTCGATGTGTCGTTCTTTCTACCTTCGAAGGACAACATAAGTACACGTGTCATTCATACTCAAGTTTTCTTACATCACGGTTGAGTAATAACAAAAAAAAAACTCGCAAAATAAAATTCATGCCGGTAAATGGAGAAGCCATCAGACAAATGCCTCGATTTTCATTCATATTGATGAAAATATTGCAAAATAAAACATTTTACAATATTTATATATCGGACTCGTCATCTATTTATCATCATTTGGCTCCTTCTGGTCTTTGGTTCAATGTGTGAATGTATACAATCGAACAAAATCGTACATAGAGAAAGGAAAAACGTCATTTATCTTGACATGTATATGTGTAAAGTCGTCTTCGATCGGTGATGTGTGAAGTTGATGATGAGAAATGCGCGTGCTCAGAATATGCCATTCTTATTCTTTTCTTTTTTTTTCTCTCTTTCTTTCTTTCTTCCTTTCTTTCCTTTTTTTGCTTTAGTTGCGTTCAGAGAATGACCGTGTCTAATCGACTGGTCGCCCGAATCTACAATCGATAGACATATACAAAGTAGCACTCAGACAGACGATGGACAACAAGAGAAAAAAAGAAAAAGAAGACGAAGAAAAGAGAAATATAGGGAAATATCATGAACAATCTAATCAAAGAGCAGATTGCTCGGTTTCTTCATATCTATGTATTATGCATACGCAGCATTGATTGTTAGATATTATTAGTAGTTGTATGAACAGCTGTCTGATAGATATAAATAGTTGATATCACTGTACTTTGCGAAAATTACTCCGAATTACCCTCGATTTAACAGAAGAAAATGTATCCAATCGACCGAAGATTGTTTTCTTTTTATTGTCAACTAAAAAAGAATGTTCGAATGAAATCATTTCATTTGCTTTCTTGTCAAAGTAACCGACTCTATTCATATGTTGTATACGAAAAAGAAAGAAAGAAAGAACTCATTGATGAATATGATTTATACAAATTTATTTGAATAAATATTATCTTTTCATTTACCGTATTGTCAAACTTTCGTACATTAACCAAAGTGTCTTCTTCAACTTATTGATTTTGTTCGATCGATGAACATTATGCGTACAGCAGAAACCAATACAATGTCACTCATCTGAAAAGACATTATGTCGAGCAAATTTGGTGCCATCAACTTTATTGTACAGCTTGCAGAAGGAAGAAGAAAATGATGATTCCATCGTACTCTCTCGATACACTATGGACAAGCAATTCATGAGCAAGAGAAAATTGAAATTTATGATTAGTAGTCTTATCTCGAGATGTTCGTTTCGTTTTTTGATAGTAGTAGTATTCATTTATTTTTTTTTTTTCAATTAAACAACCTTTGATCCAGTGATATTTCTATCTGTCATTCGAAAAAAAGATGTCGTTACTAAGTAGTAAAAGGAATTTTATTGAGGCAAATAGGACACACTAAATTTAAAAAGTAAAACTGGGGAAAAAAGATGAACGGTTGTATAATTCGTTATTCATTTCAAAGTAAACATGCGTTCAACATCATCAACATCATTTTCTTCCTATTCCGTTCAATTTATTCGTAATTGTATACCATCATTGCATTTATTTTCGACAACAAATCGATCACCAATGCCAGCTCCGCCTGAGAAATGGCCTGCAGAACTTATCGAAGCCGTATGTATTGCAGCATTTGGTTTAACAGCTCAATTCGAAGAAGAATCCAAATGGACAAAGACAAAATGAAATTATCGTTTTTTATAATCAAATAGAAAAAATGTACATAGATCATAGATATAGGCAATGTTATACATAGAGTCTCGTATATGAAATATTATGAAAAAAAGGTCAAATAAAATAATCAGTTGAATCTAACCTCTCATCAGATAATTTCTATTCAAAATCGAATTTGTGCTGAATACGATTTTTTTAATATAAAGTTATGATAGAGAAATGCTTTTGTTGAGGTAGAAGAACAAGGCGAAAATAACAAAACAGCAAGAAAAAAAAACAAAGCACAGAGAGAAGAAAAGAAAAAAACAAACCGCTATGACAGATAAATAGATATATTTATATATGTATATGTATAATATATAAAAGACAAAAACTAAAATTTCTATGTTAAAAATTGTTTGGTTTCTGTTTATGATGACGAATTCGATATCGACGATGACGTCGAAATGGACAATTGAGATTGTGATCGAGCTGAATTATTCATTAAGAGTGTCGACGGAATATTTTTCAAATTAAAAAATAACAAACGTTTCGCACGATTTTGTGTTTCACTCAATGTTACTAACGTCCACGTACTTTGATCAAGTATAACTGTCCATGGTCGTTCGACATGCAGAATCTTATGTGCTTTCACGTATTCATTACGTCGTATTTGCCAAATGCACGACGCATTATAATCAGCAACAAGCCAACCACCGAATCGATCTGTACTTACTTTGAAGCCTGTGACTTCGATTTGTTTGAGAAGATTTAATTGATAATCGAATATAAGCAAAGCAACATCGCATAGAATAGCTAAATGTTGAGTGTTATCATCGGCTTCAATGTCCCAGATGGTCGATGATTCGAGAATATGTTTGCCGAGAGATTTTAATTTGTAATCGTATCGTTCGAGTAAAAATTGTGGCCGATCTTTGTTCAATGAACGATAATAGGACGATGTTGATGAATCAGTTACTGCAGATGGAGGAATTTTATGTGTATGAAAGATGGACGATTGACATGCAGCAATACGTTTCGGCCAATCTCCTTCGATATCAATCGATTGAAGAATTTTACTAAATGATCGGTTGCAGATAATCTAAACAGAAAATATAAAACAATTGAGATCGATTCTCGGAGCTCAATTTGTTTCTTACGATTTGTGTTTGTGTTGCTACAGCCCATGTATTCGTCGATTTCGACCATGATACATCGACAATTCCATCGTATGGCCACGGAAAACATAAAAGTGTTTCATCTGGTTTGTACATAATGAATTGTTTGTTTAATTGATGATAGAGACATAGATGATGATGACCATCAATTTCTAGGAAACGCCAGAATTCATTGCCTAAATTAATCGTACGTGTATAAGCAAATTCGAGTTGATCGAATAATGATGTATATTCCGCTTTCGAGATTTGATCGTAAAGATCGACAACTTTCGAGTTTGTTTTTGTTGATTTTCGTTCACGAGAATGTTCTGAATTGGCAATTGCTACCGATGTAACGCCTGTTGTGCCTGCTGTTGGTCGCCAACCATTTTCCAATAGATTCATCCAATGTTCTTTATCAATATCGAACCATGTCTCATCGGATCCATCATCGTGTGTCGATTGAGAATGATAATCTTTCGATTTTCTTAATTGTGACTTTTTATCTTGTGTATCTTCACTCGAACGACGAACTATCAAACGGTTTGTTCGATGTTTATGTGATTCCGATCGATGTTGTGTTTGTTGTTTTGTTTTCGATGGACAACCGTAGATTTGATTGTCAACAGCTTTGATTTGATGAGCTTCTAATGTTCGTGAACGATGTCGTCGATCAGTTGGATCTTTCGTTCCATTGGTTTTCGCTGTCTTATCGTTTAATTCTACGACTTCGGAATCAGCTGTTTGAGTGTTTGTAACTGCTGCAACACGTTCAATCGGAATGCTGACAGGTTCACGTGAAAGTAATGTATGACGAGCTTCGCCATTTTTCTTCGGTGGTGTCAGATTTGTACTAACCGATGATTTTATGGTGACAGGTGTCGGAGGAATCGAATGAGTACCGTTGGATAATGGAGGACGATTTGATGTATTCGACGATTTTGGATGAGAAACCGAACGATTATCTGTAATCGTAATGGATTCTGTATTTTCAGCACCGTTCGTTGATGATGTTGGCATTGTTTCGACAGATTTCTAAAGAATATTTAATAACAAAAGTCTCTTTCTTTTTGTTCGTTTATTATTGATCAAACCTGTTGTGATTGTTCATCGTATTTCGTTCGTAGATTTTTTCTTATCTCACGTAAACGTTGAAAACGTCGAATCGAATCATCAAATGATTCAAAAGCAAATAATTTATGGTTATTATGTGCTCCAGCTCCGCCCCCACCATTTTGTTCTGTCGAAACATTTTGTTGCTGTTGTTGAATAGGAACATTAGTTATCGTACGTGAATTACGTCGTTGTGGATTAACTGTTTGTGAACCTTGTTTAGGATGAACTGTTTTAGTTGATTTATTCGGTGTTATTGTCTGTTTTGATTTTGTTTCATGAGAATGATCAACCGATTGTAGAGCTGATAACTAGACAACAAAAGAAATAATGATAATTGTCATTTTTTTTTATTTTCGAACTATACAATTATATAATCATATCCCTGTTACTGATACGATCGAAATCAATAGATCTATCAAAAATAGCCTTTTCATTGTACAAAGGTCATTGGAGAGGTATAAAAATGATATGATAATGTTCTCCCATTGCCCATCAAATCATTCGTATATATTTATCTATATACCAATATGTATGTGTGTGCATATATATATATATATATGTTACAAACTGACCTTGACTTTCGAGACTAAATTTGGTTGATGTGCATCAAATTTCTTCTTCTTTTTATTTGTTAATAATACTTTAGGTTTGGGTGGTATGAAACCATACTTCATCTACATGAAAAAGTTTCATTTTTTGTTCTCTTTTCTTTACGATGAACAAATTTGAATAGGTTTTTGATAGTGAAAATGTTAAAAGAAACAACGAATTGACCTTAGTCAAATAATTATGCAACCATGAAATATCTTTCAACTCATTTGTTCTAGTTAGTAGAAAGTAAAAAAATGAAACACCGTTCAAACAGACAATAATAATATTATTTTTTTTTCTTTAAAACTCATGTTCATGCATACAAATGATACAATTTAAAAACACAAGGCCATTTTGAACTCATAGAGATGAAACCCCCATTAACCGAACAAATCATATCGTCATCGAATAATGCTAATACGAATAATAGGTGCATATAAATATGCATGTATTTCTAATACTTTTTAAGTGAAGAGCTTACCATCATACGCTTTTTTTTGTTCAAATGAAAGAAGGAAAAAGAAATGCATTGCACATTTAATGTATAGATGAGTTTAGAATAAAGAAATCTTATTCTCATCATAATTTAAGACAAGTGCACTTAAATCACATCGCTTTGTCAAAATGTTTGAGATGATGATGAAGAAAAGAAAACGATCGATTGGCGAATGACTTTTTGTTTTTTACTCGACTTTGATCAGATTCTTAATAACTCAAGTGTCTATGAAGAAAGTTCTCTCATCTCATTTGAAAATCTTATCAAATGCAAAAAAAAATGAAAGATTAATTCGCGTTCAAATGTCTTACCTCATCGGCTGATAACGATGATGATGGACGTTGTGGACTCGTGCATATTTCAAGTACGCGTTTTAATTCCGAGCCTAAATCATTTGCTTCATAGGCTTTATGAACCGGCGTTTTCGAAGATAAACTTCCTCCGTAACGTGATGAACCGAGTAGTTTACCAGGAAGAATATCTTCGATTAAAAATTCGTCCATTTCATCGTCGATTGTTGTTCCAACAAGAATAAATTTCGATTGTTCTAATTCTTCTCGTATTGAACGTAGATTTGTTGATATACGATCGATTTCAGATTTGTTCTGGTAATCCAATGATTCATTTTGCCAAAAACGTTGTTGATTCGCTTTTTTACGTTCGATTTTTTCGACGAATAATTGAGTATCGAATTCCAATCGTTCGAATTTATCTAATAGAGTTTTTTCGAGTTCACGTTGCCGTTCAAGAAGACGTTTGATCGCGGCTTCTCGCCAATGTTTTAATTTTTTAATCGCACGTGTTCGAAGTGTCGGTAAATCGCTCAGCATTGAACGGAGCTTATGAACAAGCTCCTCATTAGCATATTGTGGCCGAATAGTCATTATGATAATAATCTTCTTCGTTGAATGTGTTCGAAAGTAATATTTGTTCGTTCAATTTTTCGTATACCTTTCGTTTATTGTCCCATTTTCAAAATAAGAGAAAACGAAAGAAAAGAAGAAGATGAAGAAAAGAAGAAGAAGAAGAAGAAGAAGAGAGTTAAGATGATGTGATCGTTTTCGGCTTGATGATGACTAGAAACAAAAACATATACTAACAAACGTAAGATGTGTAAACAATGTTGAACGAATATGTAAATTCTATGAACGAGATAAATTAATGTCACTGACGTACACTCCTATGTTTATTATTACACGTCCATACTTAGTAATCAAAAAGAAAAACAAATGAAGAGAAATTCGATGATTTTGTCCAGGTCTTTCTCTCTGTCTCTCTCGACTTACTTACTTACCTTTAACAACGAGGTGGAACGATGTTATCATCGACAAGATCGACGTCAATAATGAAATACGATCTCGTTTGCTGTTAGGTGCCTTGCTAGTAGCGACGAAAACTAGTCAGTCTCTTTACCTGTCTGCTTTATTTTATTTTTTTTCAAAGTGGGACAGAGAAGGAGAACAAGAAAACAAATCTAGTCTTCTTCTTCTCCTCCTCTACGTCTTTTCTTTCGCTCTCTCTCTCTCTCTCTTTCTCTGTTTTAAGTGTGTAAAAATGTATAGTAGGGTATGCTGCGGTATGTCGTCGAAGAAGAACAACAACAAATACACCACCAACGCTACTACCACTGGTCGGCATTTTCTTTTTCTTCTTCTTCTCTTTCTTCTTCATTTTTTTTGACGACTTGGAGCAAGCACACTTGCCAAAAGAGAAACATACGTACATATATGTAGGTGTAAAAAAAATAAGAATTTTTCGTTTCATTCATTCGAATAACGAAACTATCCAGGGGTCTCTCTCGTTCTCTCTTCTCCTTTCTCATGAATCAGATAAGACATACACTGAAATGAAAGGTAAAAATTCATGTATATATTAGTAACCTTTAGTGGTGTTTGAATGTGCAAATTAGCATGACGAAGTGATATATTTTTTCTTCAATATGAAGTTCTATTCCGATGCTCGAGTGTATTTAACTAAAATGATCAATGGACCAAACGACAATTGAATAATAATAATTGTCAATTCTCTCTCTCTGTACAAAAGATTTCTTCTTATCGAATCAAATTTCGAATAAAGATTCTTTGAAAAAGTAATTTAACTTGAAGGCAAAGCAAAGTAAAGATACGTATGTATGTATATGTATTAATAAGAAACAGAGCCGACGAATTTTACTAAGGTGTCATTGAAGAAATAAACAGAGAAACGAGACGAACAAAATATTGTCGATAACGGAGGTCACTTACTGCTGCAATCGAACGGCAATATGAATTTACTTTTAACGAAAGACGAATTCGATTCGATAGCTTTTGAAAAGAGACCTTAGCAATTCTATTTAATAAAAAAAAACACCGGAGAAAACAATATGTAAGTAATGGTATTCAACATCAGACTTAAGGATAATTTATTTCGTTCCGTCATCATCATCAGTCAAGTCTTTTCTTTTTTTTTTCTTCTTCGTTTCTTCTCACTTTTTTTCTTCTTGTTCTTCGCTTTTCTTTTACTCTCGCTATTTCTCCGCCGGTATAGCTGATGGTTTGCGGCTTCCGCACGCATGATGTTAGAATCGTAAAAAAAACACAATGTGTTTTATTTTTACTCATTTTAATTCGTCGTCCGGCAGCTTGACGAAGAGCATACATTGTAAAAAAAATTGAATCTCAACACGTTTGTGTATACGCTCGTGCGGCAACATGTTTCATCAAAAAACATTAAAAAATCGAAGAGAAGCAAAAGTAGCAGTTGGCACACACACACACACACACACATCCATCTGTATTTCTCAATAGAAGACAGTACAAACACAATACGAAATATAATTGTATTGAACTGTATATAATTACTCTATGACGAGAAAAAAAAATGCGAATGGCCGAGAGGAAGCCCTCGTTTTGTCGATTTTCGGTCAAAAGTTCGACTGAATTTCATTGTCGATCAGCACCTTTGATTGCATCATATCATGCATCTTAATCATTGAATAAGCAATAAAATGAACATCTATCGAACGTGAATGAAATTCGTGGTACCACGTTCACCTATGCACAACAGATCGAGTGTCGACAACGACGAGGACGATGTCAAATCTATGCATCTAATTGAAATTTGATGCCTATGTACTTTTCGAATAAAAAGAAAAACGAAGAAGAAAGAAACGAGATTTGACTATGTATAACAAGTAGAGTATAATCAATGTTTGCGTATTCACAACCTCGAATTATACGGTCGGACAACATTATGATTATGATCAAACATTGATACTCTTGGTTTTGTATTCTTCAAAAGCTTGGCCCTGTAATTCATGGTCACATGTCGTGATTTACGTCTGAACTTGATTTAAAAAAGACGGAGAAAGAAATTTATTTTGCGTTGGATCAAATGAAAAATATAATCTTCAAATCAGTTGGTTTGCATAAATTTTGTTTTTATTTTCTTTAAAACGTACCATTAAAACGAAAGAAACTAATTTTAGACATGCAAAAAGAACCGTAAATTGTTATATTATTTCATCATTCGAAAAAAAAACAGGCTACGGCACATAAATACTAACCGATAAGACCGTATATGTAAATAAATGCAGAAAAAATAAGAAAAAAACCGAGAGACAGAGAGAGGAAAAAAACATCAATACTAAACAATACCCCATTGAAATGACTTATAAGAAGAAAAAAAAATATTATTATTAAAGTGTACGATAAATATCTGAAAGTACAGATCTTTAAAAAAAACATATCTCCACTGTTGTACTGAATTGACTATAAATGGATTATTATGCAGTTAATTTATTTGTTCGATCTGATCTTTAAGCGTACTATCTTCATTGTAACCGGTTAAAGATTGGCCTTCATGCAATATGCCATCAGTATTTGTACTTTGAGGTTTTCCATTTCGAGTACTAGACATACAGAAATGAATTGCAAAGAAAAAGTCAATTCGAAAGAATAAACATAATTATTCGGTTTATTTACCTAGTCATCACCATTCGCTCAACTTCGGCGACCGATTGTGGCAATGGTTTGTTTAATGTTTCAGGAAACATCAGAGCTAATACAGCTGCAATGAGAGATACAATACCATAGAGAAGAATAGGTAGATAGGTCCAAATTCGAGTCTAGAAAAAAAAGACCGAATTTTTCAGTGAGACAAAAACAACAAACGAATATATTTCTATTTACTAAAGAATCATTACAAAATGTTCCAATAATTGCTCCTATACGTGCAACCATTGAGCAAATGCCCATGCCAGTATTTCGAACATTTGTTGGAAAAAGTTCATTTGCATAAATATAGATAATAGCATAGGAAGCAGACGCAAGAAATTTCAAAGAACCATTAATTAAATTCATTAAAACCGTTTGTACTAAAAGACATAAAATAAAAGTCAAACATTTATTTCATTTTCTTTCCGTTATTACCTAAACTATCTTTAGGCAAAAATTTCTGTACGGGCAAAACTAAAATTGCAACAAGGCCAAATAAAATTGCAAACAAACAATATGGTAATTTTCGACCGACACGATCGAGTATGAGATGTACGAGAATGTATGCAAGCAGTTCAACAATTGCACTGACTGTGAATGATAGATAAGGATTTAATTTCCATGAACCTTGAAAAGCAAATCAATATTCTCAAGTCAATAATAAATAATTCACTTGAACCTACCGGTATTCTGTGAAACACCATAAAAGACGAGATTTTGCACAAGCCTAAACAATAGACGGTAGACATTGAAGCTCATTCTCTTCGTATAAATTATTAATAAAATTACCATTGAAAAAACAGATTAATGCTAATAATGAACATGATTCTGGATTTGAATAAGCCCATCATACCTTCTTGATTATGTTTATTTTGCATATTCTAAATGAAAGAAAAGTTCGTCTGGATTCTTGTGCATAATTATTAGTCAAGAATTTTCTACTTTTTCTTGTTCGTCTTTGACTTGTTGATAAGCTTCGCGATCGAAATTTCGTTGATTTTCCACTGCAATACGTCGAAGAATCTTCTCTGCTTCGCCGAATCGACCTCGACTAATTAACCAACGTGGACTTTCGGGCAAAACACTAGAAGAAAAGTTTTCTTTTTTGTTAAATAAAACCATAAGATTTTCATTTACAAATAGAAGAATATGAACGGCACGGTGAACAACGAAATGGCACCGGTTAATGCTCGCCATGTACGAATGAAATAGGCAAAAGCCACGAGAAAAAATTGACCAAATGCAAAGAAATATTCAATAACAATTCCAGTTAGAACCCGTTTCTTTGGTCCAACTAGAACAGACACAAATCGACTTTTGTTCCGATAGAAAAACAAAAATGAATTCGAATTTTACCAATTTCAGAACCGAGAACAAACCCAGAAACCGAGATACCTCGAGTTGAACAAGCTAATAAAAATCTTCCAACAATAAAAATAATATACGACGGCCAAAAGCCGTACGATGGTTGTGGACCAAAGGCACATAGAAATCCCGAAAAACTCATTAAGATAAAACTAACACTCATGACCGGTCGACGTCCATATTTATCAGCTAACATGCCGAAAAATATCGAACCAACCATATAGCCACCGAAGAAGATCATTTGAACCGACGAACGATAGATTACACGATCGCAAACCATCGTCCATTCTTCAACTAAAGTTTTCGTATAGAATTCTCTGTCATAGATAAAACTCTTGCATGCTCGTAAGGTTCGATTTCGTTTGCCTGTAGGTCTGCTAATGAAACATCGTTGACATTCGGCTAATGACAAACTTTTTTGTGACTTTTCACATTGTTCTTTTGTTGGTTTATAAATATTTACGATTTCTTTCGATATCGACTTGTAATCATCATTCGTTGTTGTATTCGGATATTTACAACGGAAATTAGGTGTAGCTGCCGCGAATGTGTATGTATAGACCATAATTGATGGAAGCATATAAGTGAGACATATGAGAGTATATTTGATCTTTTGGAATTTGCCCCAATCGCCGACAGTTTCTAGAAATGTATCGAATTTCATGGTGATTTCAGATCTATAAAATGAAAGGAGAAAAAAAAATTATTAAAAGAACATAAATGTTAAGAATGAAAAGCGCTCTTTTCGTGATAGACGTATATATAGAAAGATATGTTTTCGACTAGTGTGTGCACATACAATCACGCATAGATAGAGCCAAAATTTAAGCATATTAAAACTAGAAACACGAAATTATACAAATAAGTTAATAGTATTGAAAAATGAAGAAAAAAAGAAGATTCTTTTTCTCTTGTTGAACGAAGAAAAATGTCTAATTTTAGTTATCACAGGGATGTCTTTTTCTTAACCGTAGGGATCAAATTTTGGACTAGGTGGTGGTGAACCTGGATCTCCTAGATCGAGTAAATCGTTTGTGATTTCATTTGAATGATTTTTCGTATTCAAATTCAAATTTTGAAAGGCGACTATTGGTTGATTTATTGGATTTGTAAGTGCAGGTCCCGTAAACACATTAGGCACTGGTGGGCGTGGAGCCGGGCGTGTCGGTACATATTGACGTACGTCTTGACAATAAAATGTGCTTTGGCTTTGATTTGATGTCGATTGAGGTATATTAAGTGGATCAATATAGAACGTCGAATGAGTTGATTGTTGATTGAAAGCTGATCGATTATCACCATCTAGTTAGTGGATCGAATATGTGATGAATTTGTTTTAATCGAACGCAAATATTTACTTGTTTGGGGCTTGTGTTCGATTGGTTTCGAGGATAAATGGAATGGATCAAAAGAATGTGAATCGAACAATGTCTTGAATGTTGAAAATATGAGAATTAGGTTATCGTTTTGTTTTTGTTGTTGTTGAAGTTACTTGTTGAAAATTAGTTTGCGATGGAGTGAATGGATCTGCATCGAATGATATCAGTTCGTTTGATTTTTCTTCTGGTGTACGATTTTCATCGACATCATCTAAGCCGATTAAACTTGATTCTTCTTGTTCAACTAAAAGCAAAAATTTATTTTTATGAATTGTTCATCGAAAAAACAAAAAATTATGCAAAGAAAGACAAAAATTTTCTCAATAATAAAAAAAACAGTTAAGTAGTATCCGAAGTATCGCTGGTTGTCGAGTGTCTTTCGAAATATTTTAGTTTTCTTCGATGTTTTCTCTTTGGTTCTTGTTGTGCTGTAGGCTCAATCGGATGATTGGGATCTAGTGACACAAACGCTATAGAACGAGGTAAATCTTTAATCATGAACTTCAAATGTTCTTGAGAGGTAATCTTCTTTTTTCGATTTTCATGTTCAGTTTTCATGGAACATTTAATTTCTTTGGTTTGTATGTTTGCATAATTGATCTCTAATCCATGTTTGATTAAACGTTGTGACCGATATTTATGATAACGTAATTTAGGCCATTGACTGAGATGTTCTTTGAGAAAGAGTTTCGTCGGGCCTGACGAATGAGATTTGCTTTTCGATGAAAATAACTCGTCATTAGAGGAATTCTCATTTTCGGAAGAACTTTCAACGACAGTATTTCCGTGTTTTCGACGTTTCTGTTCGAATTTACGTTGCAAATCATCGAATATTTGAAGTCGTTCGAGATCTTCATTTTTCTTCTCCGATAATTCATCATCATCAGCAACAACTAGAAGAGTAGAACACACACACACATTGAATCAACGTTTAATTCTCCTCAATTGATTTGATCTATTCATGCGAAAAACTGTTGGTTTGTTTGTTAATAGATTGTAATTTTTGTTATAAGCGTAATTGCTTTGATTCTTACTGCCGGTAAAATCAAATTGATCAACATTTATTGGAGATAAACGTGATAGACGCATTATTTCAGAGAAACTTCGCGCTAGATAATTCAAACAAGAACCGAAGAGAAAAATCGAATAAAAAGAAGAAGAAGAGGAGGAGGAAAAAGCAAAAGCTTTTCTTTTATTATTAGATGATATGTATCTTACCAATGCCGGCAACAGTTACATCCTGAAATGTCGAAAGCGATTCTCGAGATGGTTGTTGATAAGCACCGAGATCGCTGGAAGACATCGATTTGATAGATATTATAAACAAGGATTTGATAAGACTTACTAGGAAATCGATTCAGGATACATTGTCTCATCATCATCAGCAAATAAAAGATTTAATTTTTGAGCTAAGGCAAAATCTTCATTTAAAATCACTAAAGTTTTAGTAAAATAGACGCCACTCGGTAACTAAAATAGAACATTGAAAATGAATTCAACAATTCGATGTTGATCTACTTGATCTTCTTTAGGTTCCATAATTCTCCTAGCATATTCACCGTTTTCGAAGAACATATGTAAGGAAAGATACCGTTGACTTGGAATACAACTAGAAAAACGGTTATCAACGATCGTATTCCACGTGTTTTTGTTACTTACAATCGTTCGATAATCGGTATCTCAAATCCGTATTTTCGTTTAACATACGAATCGAATTCTTCGATAATTTGAGATTTTCTCGCCGATAAATCCGCTCGCATATCGAATATGACGAGCGCATTCGACGGCGCAAATCGTTTATAAATATTAACAAATTCTTCATGCATTCGTATTTCATCACATTTCTCAATTTCAACATCGAACATTGAACTAACAGGACGATGGTCCGATGTTTTCACTTCGGCACGTCCATAATAAACTTGTTTTGTTTGCACATCACCGGATATACTTCTCCAAAGGACACGATCTGTATACGATGGTATACGAGCTTTTTCACTTGTATCATAACGATCTGATCCAACATCGTATTTATAAGTTGGAGGAAACACAATTGGACCTTCATTAAATTCTTGAAAGACTCGTTTTTCTGCGTGTTCTTTTTTCAATTGATCGTATGATAATAGAGTGTCATAGGATCGATTTTGTATGAACTGTTCAACTTGATTACGTGACATCGATAAACGATAATTGAAATCACCCAGGAAAAATACATGATCATGCCATAAAGCACGTGATGGCGGCTGAAATGAAAGTTTTTCCATGATAGACTTGTAATCTTTGTTTCGTTCGGCATATTCATTTTGTCCAGCAGTAAAATGTGCACAAATAAAACAAATTGATGTATTGTGAAGAACGAGACGAATAGCAACCTAAAGAGAAAATGAAAATGAGTAGATTGTATTCTTCTATTGGTCACAGATTGGTATAATGACTGAAGAAAAGAAGGTCAATCGTTTTTGGAAACAGAAAATGAGAGCAAATAAGACAATTCAAAAATATTGATCGACATCAAGAATTTCAAATTAAGTTTAAACACAGGAAAGCAAATAAACAACGGAAATCAAACAATTTTCTTACACATCCTTTATTGCCTAATTTACCGCCCATGCCAGTTTTAACTGAATCGACAGCAATATTTCTACGAAACGAAAGAAACAAAAAATGAGAACTCTTCGGATGCAAATCGATCGATTAATTTACTTGACAAATGGTGCGAGATCACGTCGAATGAATACAGCTAAACAAACGCCTACTAACTGATCATTTCCCAAGAGAATATATTCGTCTTTGGGATAGGCACGTTTGAAATGATTTTGAACATTATCAACCCAACGCGTCGCATTGACCGAGCTGAAATTTTGTTTTATTTAGAAAAGAAAAACTCAGTTTTGTTTATACCTTTGCCAAACCATATTCGTTGCAGTTAAATCACATATTTCCTGAAAACCAATTGCTAAGATATCAGGCATACATTTCGTATAATCATTAGCAACATAACCGATAGTTTCAATAGAATGTGGTTTTCGTGTTCGTGCGTCAAGATTCTCAGGTCCATCGAGGATCCAAGCATCGAGAATCGATGGATATTCGTGTTCTAGGGCTGGATTTTTGTCACCATTAATGTTCCATGTGCCCAACGAAATACGAATTCGATTTTTTCGAGTATAATTTCGACGTATTCGAAGCAATTCACTCAAAATAATACCATCAGCTACAATAGAACAATCTCGTTATTTTTCTTTTGAAAAATAAAATCACGTTTTTTGTTTTACAAATGACATAGGGCGTGAGAAGAGCAGCGACTGAACGTTCGTGTAGATATGAATCTTTGGCGTAACTATAGATCAATGTTTGTACAGATTGTTGTTTATCATCATCACGCAGATTGTTTTGTATTGCTCGGCCAACACTACGTTGAATATCTTTTGCTTTACTTCGTTGATTCAACGCTCCTGTTCCTGTGTAAATTCTACTAATATGATCACCATTATTAATCCACATTTCTCTCAATTGATCACTCAAAACGTTCACATGCGAACGTATTTTCAAACTTTCTAATTGCATCGGTAAAATACACAGACCAATTGTTAATTGAACATTATTCGTTCGATCCAAACAATCAATACAATTGATTCGAAAAACGCCTTGTTGCAAATTTATAGTTGTACCATCGATATACGTAAATAGACCTTGACTTGTTAGATATTGTTGAATTGGATATTGAATATTTTCAATGAACATATTTCGAACGAAATATTCTGGTGTTGCATTTTTAATTGTACGTGATTGCTCGTGATAATCGAACCAAATAAAATCTCGTTTATTCAAATGTCCGAGAGCGGTTTTATGATTTCGTTGAAAATTTTGTTCATAAGTACTGACGAGTAGATTGAATAGATTTTGATATTCTTCGCCAACACGTCGTTCATGTTCGCGTTTTTCAACAAGATTGACAACTAATACACGACCGTAATGACGATACAAATGTTTGAAATGTCTAATTTCCAAGTCAATAACAGAGTTAGACAAAAAAAACATTGTTAATTAATGAAATTTACTCGAAAAATGCTTTGAAACTCAATACTTCACTTCGTGAAATGGTAATACGATGCGTTGCAACCTACGCGATATGAGAAACGAAATTTTTTTTGTCAATAGAAAAGAATATTACTTGAAAACGTGGTTGATGCCAAAACAATGGAATTGACCCACGCACGATTATATACGATGAATAAATACCCAATCGAGGAACTGTTACTATCTAATCAACGGCAAAAGTTAGTAGAAATTAATTTGAATCTATTTACTTGTTCAGTTTCAACAAAATTTGCAACTGCACCATCATCATTAACACCTCGAACATTAAATCTTGTTCCAGCTCGTTCACAACTCAATCTTTATTTACAATATCAACGATCAGTTGAACAGAAAAACTTCAAAACCTACCTCGATATTAACCATAAATCAATTCCATCATTTCTATGAACATATTTCTCAATTCCTCCACACATAATCTTGGGTATCCAATATCGAACATCAACGTTATATTTAAGTAATGGTAAACATAGACCACGATTCCTAGATTTCAAAATAAAAACTATTTCAATTCGATTTATCGAAAGAATTTTACCAGAAAAAACGGATATCTGAATCATGTCCTTGGACCATTCGTTGTGCACATAAAGTTATATCATACGGTTTCGAAAAATACTGTTTTCCAGAGCTCGATTCCGGTTTACAATAAGTCGAATAATAAAAGCATCGTCCTTGAAAAAGTTTTCTTAAATTTACCAAAACGAACTGTCAATGTCACAAACAATCTCAACAAAAAAAAAAGAAAATTCTACTTGATTCCTGCAGCATATGCTTCGTCCTCAGGATTGTCACGTAAAGATATAGTCGCAACTTGCGTGATACCTCAATAAACAGTAAAAACAAGACTTTAATTCAAATGAAATAATAAATTCAATCTTCATACGATAGATATGAGCATCGAATAATTGACCAATGCATGTTTCGTCACTAACAAACACCATAAACGGACGAATAATACCTGCCGCTAAAAAGAAATCATTTGTCTTCATTGAAATCTATGTGTTTTTTGTTTCTATACGAACTATTAGCAGTTGTACTATTCGTTGAATTGTTCACAACCAAAATACCGAGAAATGCTTTAGCACGAAGAAGTAACGTTATTTGATTATCTGATTGTTCATTAATACCTGGAAAGAAAGAACGAAGACAATTGCCTCGGAAATATTCAAATATATTAATTAATCATATCTAACAGGAACTACTTTTCTTTTTCGCAGTTAGATTTAATCAGTATGACGGCAGGATTCAATTATGTTTTCAATGAATCATACTGATTACTCATATGAATACTAATGAATACGTTTTAGTATTTCCGTCAAACTAAGTGGCAATTATACTCGAAGAATAGAAATCATTGAATTAGTCTATTTTTTAACTAAAAAACAAACTTTTTCCTAACAGAAGAGATTGAAGAAACTTTAATGACATAAAACATGAGAAAAATCTTTCTCTCATTACTTACGAACTGTTTGTTGTTCAACGCTATAGAATTTCGATGCTGCTTGCGCAGCTGTTAATGGTACTGTGTCGGGTGATAATTTCATATCGGTTAATTGACTTATCGTAAATGGTAATGTATAGGAATCGAGAGTATTCTTTTGTTGTTGATATTGATAGCGAAGATAGAGAACATCCGATCGATTTGGTGATGATGAATGAGCTTGATGTTGTAGTTGAATGTAAAATGAACCAGAGGTTTGATTTAGATTCGGTGATTGATAGGAATCGTGACTCGACTCGACTTTTCGATAAAGTGCTACGCTCCAGTTTGAAACTGGATAAGCAGACGGCAATGCTGGTCGAGTAGATCCACTGGGAGCCGCATTTGGAAACATTTTGTTTTGTTCAAATTCTTATTGTGTACGAAAATGACGAAGAATAGAACTCAGATTTAAAAATCTGCAGTTTATCTTTTGTATTTCGTTCGTTATGTATCGAATAAATAAATGAATTTATTCTATTCTTTCATTTTTTTATTGGTTTTATATCTACACCAATCATATGCGCAATGGTGATGTTTTGTTGATTGAAACTAAAAGCGTTTTATGATTTTTTTCCCACAAAACAGAACTCTAATGACTGTTGACATAATACATAGAAAATATTTTTCAGATTATTTGCGATGTCAAATTACCAGCTGATCGATCCGAATTTCAATTATACTGAACGACAGTTACGAAGTGCTTTTCAACCATTAAATGTAAAGTCAAATAATTTTCTTTTTTTTCCTCGATTAAATCAATATTTTGCTTTGGCATTTTTTTTCTCTCAGAACGTTTGTATCGGACAATCAGAAAATCAAAATGGCACGTGTCTATCATCATCGACCGATATCACGCCAGAACACGCAAGTCAAGAGCACGAGAAATCAAGTTCATTGATATTTGATTTAAACAAATACAAATACGATTATCTTCTCTCCAATCTCCTCTGTCCAGTTGATCCTAATTTCGGAAAATTCAGTTCACCATCCGGTATTACAGCTCTGCCGGACGATCGTTTACTAGTAGCTAATTTCTCTTTGGATAGTTTGTTGTTATTGAGTTTGGATGGAGTCGTTCATCAGATTTATCGAGATTTTCCAACACCGAAGGATGTCGTTTATTATTCAACAAATCTGACACAAGCAATTGTTGCAACAAGAAAAGATGTAACTATTCTTGATTTAGAAACGAAAACAGTTGTTCGACGAAGCACATTGAGAGGATTCTATCCGTGGAATATTCAATTCATTCGAGAACATGGTGTTTTTTCCGGTAAGAGATTTCGAATAGGTTTTTGAATTATTTGTTTTTTTGAATCTTTGTCATTTTCAGCATGTGATCCATCTGGTGAACGAGTTCTTTTTCTTGATGGCAATCTAAACCAAGTTGGTGCCTGGTCATTTCATCAACCGAATTCGACTGCAAAAATCTATCCTTATGCTGCGTGTTTCTTTTCTAATAATACATCATTTGTTTTGACACATTATGGAGACATATGTGAACTGAAATATTGTGATACTCGAACGGGTGGCGTTATTAAAACTAACCCAACACCACAAAGATTACGCTCGTATGCAATGTGCTGCGATGAACAAAGTAATTGTTTAATAGCTGATGCAGGAAATCATTCTTTATTATCGACTAATCTAAATGAAACTGTTCAACAATATACATTTAAATCTGTTCGTGATCCTTATTCAATGACATTTTTATCAGATGGTACACTATGTGTTACTGATCGAAGTACATTATCAGGTAAGAATGGTGGCATTGCTGTGATGACTGAAGTTCCATTGGCAACAAATTAAAATACTGATATCTAATTGAATGATAATGATTGAACAATTTTGCTTTAGCTTATAGTCTATTTTTGTATTGTAGCTTGTTTATTAAATGAATGGTTGGCTTATTTTTATTGTTTGCAAACATTTTTTTTTCTTATTTGATCTAAACCATCACCGAAAATAGAAAAATAGAAAACTAAACTAGACAAAACACACCCGTCATATGAAAATTAAAATCTAATGTAGAACAAATACAAAAAGAGAAAAAATTGATTATATTTTCTCTTTTTTTTTAAAAGAATGTCAATAAAATAATAAATGAATTATTCAGATAAAAGACCAAGACGTTGAAGAACAACACGAACATCTTCATATGCTAAAATAAACGAAACATAAAACTCGAATTCAATCGATCGATAGTTTGATTGATTCACTTACGCTCAGTCCAAAAGACTTGAACTTGTTCATTATCCTGTGCTGAATCACTTTCTACGGTTGTTGCAGTCGCATATTCATATTGAGGTTCGACTGCAGTTTGAGTAGTGTCTAAGTAATATTCAGCAACTTCAGGTTGAACTTGTACTGTTGCACCAACGAATGGTGGATTCTAGAGAAAAAACAATTAATTAGAAAATAATAATACAATTAAAAACGAATATGGCATACGAGATCTTCGTTAATACCAGCATTTTGCACTTGTGTTAGAAGAGTCGTTGAATCCAAAAGTGAACTACCATAACGGAGAGCATATTCTTGAGGATTTTGTGGTTGAACACCGAGTTTTCGAACGACACGTACAATATTGGCTTGCACAGGTTCGTAGACAATGACCGTATTGCGTGGCGTAGGATAAGGACGTGGTGGTGCAGCACGGTAGGTGATGACCTTACGTTTTTGTGGTTCTCTGGAATACGGTACCCAACGTTCAATGATAATATCACGAGGTCGTGGAGGAAGCGCTGGAAAACGCTCGACAATGACTGATCGTGGTGGAACGGAAACGGGTGGTAGTTTTTTTATGATTGTTTGAGATGGAACAGGTGGTGGACCTGCTGGCGGTCGTTCACGAAGAACAAGTGGAGGTGGAACTGGAAGAGGAGGTGCTCGTTGTCGAACGACAAGTGGAACTGGAGCAGGTGGCTACTTGAGATAGATAGATAAGTAAATAAAAAATGTGAACATGCCAATTCTTACTTGAGGTGGACGAACTTCTTTAATAATCAAAGGCTAAATAATAATTTTATGAAATAGAGTACGTAGAATTGATTCAGACTTACTCCCGGTGGTGGAAGTGGTGGTGGTTGAAGATATCGCACTGAAATTTTCTGTTGATATGTAACTGGTCCTTGAGCTGCTGGTCGTCGTATAACTTGAGGTGGATTAGGATCTTGATAGAGTTCGCCAGTACTGCTCAAAGTTGTTGTTGAAACAACTGGTGGTGGTGGTGGTGGTGGTTGTGCTACTTCAAAAAACGAATTGCTTGAATTGTCAGCTTCAACTTCTTGATATTGTTGAAAAGCACTCGCTGATTCAAGTGATTGAAGAATTTGCTTAGCAGTAGCTTCGTCAACTTCTTCAATTTTTAAATTATTTTGATTTGATGCACCAACAACAACGTTGGATGATGCATATTGATTTTCACCAACAACAGTAACTGTAGAATTTGGCCCAAATTCTTGTTGAGTTACTGCATCAGCTCTTTGCAAAAGAGCTTGAATAACATAATTGTTACTAACTGCTGCAGAATCAACCATTTTTTTGATATTTTACGTTGATAGATAGTGAATCGGATTGATCAATAGGTCAAAATGAATAATACCATGGAAAACATGATCGGTATATATATGGTATTGTATAACAATATGAAACCTATTAAAATCGACTAATAGATAATAAAGCAATGAAGCGAAAGGTGAATACAATTAATTATCACGCGAAAAACCACAAATTCTCAAGGTCGATTACAAACAAATATCAATATATTTGTTTTGATTGAAATCTATTTTCAAATTTTATAAGATATTTAATGAGTGTAAACATGACTATTATCTACTTTTAATCATTCAAAATTTGAAAATATCAAATCTTAATTATTATTCATATTCCTCAACATTACATCATTTGCCCTCAAAAATTAATTAGTAGCTTATAGTCAAATGACAAAATAACGATAATCAACAACTATAATAGACCATTAAATATTATGGATATTCAGTAATTATTTGTTTCAAACAGCCAATTCATATGCAATCGCCTCCGTGAACTCTTGCAAAAGGATAAAAAAATATCGTATTTTTATCGATTTATTAATCAATAAACGTGCATTGGTGAAGAAAAAAAAACAAATCTTTTATTGATGATAAAATAATGCATATAATTGAAAATCTACTCTACAATCACACTCACACACACACACACGCATCTTGTCAAACTGCTGTACTGTTCTCGTACGATACGAGCTTCGATGTCTTTATTGTGTACAGAATGTTTTCAAGAAAGCCATATCATCTAGAAAGAAAAACCCATATGAATATCTTTGTTGGAGAAAACAGAATTATTCTACCTTTGTCTAAACCTAAGCAAATGCCCCATTCTTCTGCCGAGATTTTGTTGTCATTATCGGTATCGCAATGATCTAAGAATGGTTGAATGCAATGTTCAAGAACTTTGAGTGATCGAACAAAACGAGCTAATTCTTCCTTATTGACAACACTAAAATGTCAAATAAAAAACATAGAAATCGATTGTTTTAATAATCTTGTGTCAAACGAACTCATCGTGTGTACGATCAAGTTCACAAAATTCCCAGAGAACAGCATTTCGCCACCATTTTTCTGTATTCGATAATTTCATATTACGTGCTTCATTCACTAAAACTTCGTATTTAGGATCAAGATCTTTACGAACAAACTAAATAAACAAACAAATCGACTAGGATTTTAAATTCTAGTCAAAAAATAACTACGAACCAATGCATCGAGAATTTCACCAAGCCAAATGTTCATTCGTTTGGGGAAAACTTCTAATTCAAAGTTTGTACAAACACCGATATCTAATACAAAACAAAAAATCAACATGAATCTATTGAATAGTTGATTTTACTTTGACAACGTCCAAAATAATCAATTGAATCTGTAAGAGCTTCTTTTCGTGTGCAACGTTCATCATTCTTTCGACACCAGCATTGCATTTGATAGAATTCACAATCGGAGATGTACGTATGATTGGCTTTTGTACAGACCTAAATCGATCGAATAGAAAAATAATATTTGCCGATGAAAACAAAACTGTCGGTTTACCATTAAACGTTCATCTTTTGGATCTTCACAGTCAGCAATACAAGCACATTCAGCGTCACCATCTTTGTTTAATACACATGTTTCACCATCACGACATTTAGTACTAGCACATCGATCTACAAAAATATCATCATCAAAAAAAAACAAAGAATTCATTTCCTGTCAATTTACCTTGAAAATCGTTGATTGAAATTTCTTGATTTTTGTCTTTAATCTCTGTTTCAGCCTAAAAATAAGGAACCAAAATGACATTGACTAGGTCAAGGAAATGTAACTATATATATTCTTTTTCTCTGCAATGATACCTTGAAGCGTCAACTAGTACATTCTTTATTCAAATGATATCTAACAACACACACATTATTATCATTACTTCACATTCAATCAGATATGTATACAAATATACATTTTGACTTGACGTCCAACGGTGTCATATTCTCATACTGAACAGAACATAGCTACTCGCTGAAAATGTTAGTGAATCTAATTGTAGTTACTCTTGTTTCAGTTGTTTGAAATTATGTAATCAAAAGATAGAATAGGGAATCATTTCTCGTAACTTGCAAATTCAAACATAATTGAATTTTCACAAGAGTTGAATGTATATGAACTTACTTTAGTAATGATTAATTGATGGCATAATAATATAAATGAAAATAAAACGAAAACACTTGATTTCAATAACATAATTCAGAACAAATTATTCAAGACTTCGACTATATGCTTATGCTATTCTTCGAAGAGTAAAAATGATAAAATATTTCCCAAAGAATTCTTTTTCTCTCTCTCTCTCTCTCTCTCTATGTTTCTACTATCCGACTCAAAGAGAAAGAGAGAGAGAAACAGGATAAGGTTTATTGGTACTTCTCTCCTCTGTTCTATCCATGATTACATGAGCATAGTTTACTCATCAACTATACATATATATGTTTGTATACGCATATAAGAATGTGCAGACAAGCAGATCACTTAAATGGCGTTTACATAAAACTTCTGTTCATCGATTAGAACTATTAGATATGTTGAATAGTAAGAAATAGAACAAACAGATAAATTACAGACAGTTTAGTTAATGAGAAAAATTAATGAGCTTTGAGAACAGATGATGGACAAAAAAAACTCTTCGAAGGAAATATTATCTTAGCCTTGTCTATGAGGTTATTTCTCCGTATATGTCATCATTTTTTTGCATCATAAACAGCTGTACTTGTTGTAAGACAGCTGACCAACACTCTCGAACTGTTATACGCTAATAAATAGATTAGTTTTTATTCAAAGATAATTGAAAACGTATGCTAGCACGTTGACGAAGTTTATCATAAAAGATATTATTACCAAAGATCCGACATTCGACTGAAATGAGTACATCTGGCGTAAGATTTATAAATTGTACCCAAACATACGGAGATTGATAAGTATTCGTTGAATCTCCTTTTCCACTGAACAACAACAATAATAAACTAATTTGATTTTTATTTTTAAAACTATTCGGTTTACTCGTAAGGAAAATGTTTGATATCAATCGAACCACAGACATTACTCGAACCTGATTCACTATAATACATAACATTTCCTAAAGCATTTTGATCGGATGGTTTCTATTTTTGAAAAATCCAAGAAAATAATTTCAAATATTCGTGCAACAAACTTCGCCGACACATCGAACTGGTATATTCGGTATATTTGGACATGCTGGAGTTTGTTTATGATCTTCATTAGTTCGACCAACTTCTGGTACAAAACCAACGAGCTATAAGATCGATGATCACAACATTGTTTTTATCAATCAGCGAAAAAAAACAGCCAAACTTTATTCATTTTGATTAATATGCATGGTTTTCCTTCTGAAAATCCGTATTTTTTATTCGAATTACAATCATGAGCATCGGCAATTGTAAATTTCTGAGAACTAGAATCTATCATCATCGATTGTACACGAACTATATGAATTTGCGTGCACTTACAACTTGCTAAAAATTCATCAAGATTTCTCACATAATCATCGATATCATCATTCAGATCTGCTCTCTTCTTTCGTCGACGATTATTCGTTGATAAACTAATACGTGTCACTAAATCATTTGAATATGATTTTATTTGTGGTCGAAAACTAAGACCTGAAATAGATCCTATCAATATCGACTGCATTCCTTTTTTTTTACAAAAAAACACCTGGTGATAATGGATTCGATCGAGATGTTAGTCGACTATCTTTGCCGATATATCTCGGTCGATTCAATGGTATAAATATCATTATAATCGATAGATATAAACAAAAGAAACCAGCTAGTGTAATATAGAAGAAGAAATAGAATGCGGCTAATTTGCCTGTGAAATACGAATTCATAAAAAGTCAAAAAAGAAAGAAATTCTATTCGTACTCCAACATTTTCCATCACGTCCGCATATTTCTCCTGATTTTCGATTGTAGATGAATCGACCCAATGGTTGACAGTATCGTTGGCCAATTGAACGATGCGATTGTTCTTTTGTATTCGTATTCATTCGACGAGAGAGGAGAAATGTCGTTTGACTTAATTAGATTTGATTTCGATCGACGTTTCTAAACCGTTTAAGTTTTTGATCATTCTCATAGAGTCAAGTTTTATTTTACAGACTCTCTGAGCAACAATCAAAACGTAGAGACGGTCTGTCCGATGAACCCAAGTGAAATATCTGAGTGAACATCATTTGTATTTATACATGCTTCGAAAATCATAGAAAGAGAAAAGAAAGAAAGAATAAGTATTTGATTTCGCTTTTGTTTAGTAGCTGATGGCAACAACTGTCGCACGAATTTTATTCTTTTTATAGTTAATTGATGACGAAGAGAAATGAGTTGATGATTTCTCTTCTGTCTCTTTTGTATTTAAAAAGGAGGAGTATAATATTCGTTGACGTGTGATGGGTTGGTCACAGATGGAATTATTTCAATTGAAAAAAGAAAAGATAAAGTACGTATGTATGCGTGCACACGGCTGATGCAAAGAATGGTTATAATGATTATTGAAAAAGTTATTTGATTATGTATAGATTCTCAATTGTCTCTTCAGTTAAAAATCGATTGATGATTTTGATGAGAAAAAAAAAGAAGTTTTCCTGGATTTATCAAAGAGAATTAGCTTATCCAGCATTGATCTGTCTCTCATGCCAGATGGTTATTGCCACAACAAAAAATCGTGAAAAATAATTATTCGTTAACTTGCTTTCTTTTAATCGAGAATATTCAATGAAAACATACGTAGGAAATCATCAGATGATTGATATACTCCTAGTTATTGGCAAGGTTATCAATACAGAATTTGTCTTTAGCAGAAATTATAATCAACCAATGAAACTGTGGGTCATCAGTTCTGAAAACAATTTTAATCATTAAAAACAATAACAAAAAGAAAAATAACAGATATCAAGCTTATTCATCGTCACTATTGTTGTTGAAGACGATTTTTTTCGCTTGAGATTTTTGTATGGCAAATTTTTGCTTCGCTTGTTTACTCGCTTCCCAAGATGGATGCAGAGATTGATTGGTTTTATCTTCGGTTGCTGATTTTCGATTGTTTTTTGGTTCTAATAAAAAGATTTTTGTTTTTTTTCTCGAGAAATGATAAAACTTTTCATACCATTAACTTTGCTGTTTGTTGGTCTCGTTGGACGAGGTCGTGATGGTGGTGTTAAATGTGCCCATTTCTGTTTGGCTAATTTGCCTTTTCCATCACGTCGATTCGATGATGATGATAATGCATCAATAAAATACGAATGTTCAATGAAACTCTTATCATCGAGTTCGACATCGTCTTGGTTTTTAGTTGTTCGCTTTTGATAGGTTATTTGATGTTGACTATTGAGAAAAAATGGATCACTGATGACAGTTGCTGATGAAGTGGAAGATGGTGGTTCAGTTTCGGTTTCCATTGGTTTTGTTTGCTCATCGATTTTCTCTTTCTCTTCGGGCTCGTCTTCGATTGTTTCGTTTCCCAATGGTTCAGCTGTTTTATTCTCAAGATCGAGTACATAAACGACGGCTTCTTTCGAACGTTTAACTTTTGGTTTTGGTTCTTTCTCTTTCTTTTTTGTTTTAACTTTAATCGGTTTTGGAAGTTTTTCTTCGATGGTTTTCAGTTCTTTTTCTTGTTCTTCAAGTGCTTCTTCGATTTTCTCGAAATCTTTCGATTTCTCTTTCCATGCTAAACGTTTTTCATATCGAGATTGATACATAATCAACAATTGTTGCCAATTATTTGCAAATTCTTTATTAGTTTTAAGCGATGTAACGTCCGATTGAAGAGATTTTTCTGTTGCTATTCGAATCAAAGCATGTTGCTTTAAATCTTCGCTATTCGGCTGAAAAATAATTCAGAAATCTCGTTTTTCTTTGCTCTGAGAAGTAAAACAAGAAAATTTACTTTGCATTTTTGAAGAATTTCAGCAATACTTCCCGGATTTTCCATTGCGAATAGGACAACATCTTTATTCGGCAGTTTCTGAATAGAATAAGAGATTTTCTTCAAGTGAAATTATTTTCAAAATGATTCTACTCGAATTTGATGAATTTCGTCGATGATTCGTTTCAGTTTTCGAGCCGTACGTTCATCATCAGGATTTCTACGTTCATAAACATAAAACTTAAGAATTCAGTTAAATTTACTGTCTTACTTTTTTCGTTCCTGTTCAATCTGTCGAGTTAATTTTCTAATCGAACGAACTTTACTTCGTTTGACTGCTTTTTCTAATTCAATAACCTTTGAAAAAAACAACAACAATCGAGTTCAATTGATCAGCAAGAATCGATCGTTATACTTTATTATTAAATGAAATTAAACTCATCTGAAAAACAAAACAAAACGAAATGTTGATTTTTTTATTTAAACAAAACGAGAAAGTTTCTATTTTTTTCGAGGTAAAACTTTCGGTTTCTTTTTTTCTTTTTCATTATCGGCCCAGATTTCATCATCATCATCATCGAATGGATCATCTTGTTTCGGATTCTACGAACAAAAGAAAATCATAGAAAATTCGCTAAAATCTGCTGAATTTACTTTTAATAAAAGTTTATTTTCCATTGCTAATTCGACTTGATCTAATTTTTTCTCACGTTCAATTCGTTGTTGTAGTTCAGCATACTTTTTCTTTCGCATTTTTTGAATTTTCTAAAAACCAAAAACACAGAATTGTTTTCAATTCGAAGGATTTATACGAAACAAACATTGATTTCTTGTTCATCGAGATTGAGTTTCGTTGATTTCAGTTGTTCAATGGTCAATCGATTCGATCGACGATTGAGAAGAGCTGGATGTGTTCGCATTTGTTTAGCTGGATCAAACTTTTCCACTGAATAGAAGAAATCTTCTTTTTTCGTAGAAATCAATTCAGATTGAGCGTTTCAAACCTTGTTTTTGTGAATCAACAAAGAATATATGCGATTTAGCTGGACGATATTCTGAATCGATTAAATGAGACGATGATTGAAGTTTTTCGATCTTCTTTTTTTCCATTTGATGTTTATATTTAATATATTTTAAATCTTGTGTTTGCATTAATTTCAGTTCGTCATCTGTATATTCTTTAAATTGTTTTTTCAAACTATGAACACCTTTCTAGAATCGAATAGGACAGTGAACGCAGATAGATTGTGCTTTTTTTTTGTTGTTGTTGGTGTACCTTTAATTTGGTGTTAACCATGTTGAAATAGTATTCCTCGGGATTTTTATCCAAAGCTTTTTTCTTGAGTTCGCGAATGACATTTCCTTTTGTTTGATAGTCACTGAAAATAAGTAGAATGTAGAAAATGATATCGAGATTGATTTGAACAAGTTTTTACATCGCACGTTCTTTATAATCTTTTTTCTTTTCAAGTAAACCTAAATGTTGACGAGCTGAAGGCTAAAATCAATAAAAAAGCAAAGATTCCATTCGATTGAAAATGAAGGTAAAATGTCGATCTACTTGAGACCGTTCACGATGTTGAACTTGGCCAACTTTACTCGATTTCTTCCACGAAGACATGACGATAATTGAAAATAAAATGAACTAACTAACTGATCAGAAACTCGAGTCCATGTTATACATGCACGAACCTATCAACTAGTCGAATTACAGATGGCGTCAGAGAACAACTGAGTTCTTTTGCTGATTTTACCAATAAATTCCTGCAAGTATTTTTGTCTATATCTATATTTCGTTTTTTGTCAAATATCAACAAGTTACAATGAATTCAACTTTCAAGTCTGACATGTGTATGTACGTTTGACCGATAAACGTAAGATTTTCAATTAATGTTAACGAAAAAAATTTATAACTATCTTTGTCAATATTTAACTTTAGTTTTCTCATCGATCTATGTATCTAGAAAAAAGACAAAATAAACGATAGTATAATTTTATTACTAGAAGAAATAGAGTAAGGACAGCCGGAGAGAACCAATACAAACATTTCTTTTTTTACAACCTCTATTATAAAAAAAAGTAAAATCATATTTACACATCTGTCAGTCGTATAAACTCATTCATCGGAAAAAAGAACAGAACATATGGCATTGAAAAAAAAACCGGAAATTACACGACTGAATAGACTTCACTCTTTCAAAGTATATAATATATTCGAATAAGAAACTATCGAGAAATATCGTCATTTTTTTTCTTATTCTTTTCTTCAGAACCCGATAATCATGTATTCTCAATAAATTTTCATTGACAATAAATGTTGAAATCGTTTTATTTAGTTTTGTATTAAAAAAAAATGAAGGCGTATATGTGCCACCTCTTCTTCTTCTTCTTTCTTTCTCTTTACTTTGAAACATGCAATACTATTCTTCGACATTTTGCCTCAGTCAGTCTAATAGATTTTTGTTAATTTACTCCTTTTTCTTTCTTCTCTTTTCAATGCTGTTCTATTTGTCGACATTGTTTGCACATGATATTAAGTGCATGCATTTCCAACAAGGAAATGTTTGCAGTTATATTCTAAAACAAATCTGCATTTGTTTCTTTTTCTAGGTAGCCAAATAAACTAATAGATATCTTTCGATTTGCAATTCTATGCGTGCAATATTACGAGCAAATTTAATGTATCTATTCTCATTTATTCATCGACGTTATTGTCTAGTAATTATTTTTGTTTTGTTCACTATTTTTATTTACATAGTCACACATACTGATGTGCCATTGAATAATTTCGATGATATTCGTATAAGAGATATAATATTATTAGCTGAAAATCGATCGTTATGTTCGGAAAGATCGGCTCGACGAGGTGCCAATCAACGTGTTTTGAGCGTTTCTGCTTACGAATCAACCGATAGTAAGACGTTACGAACGGAAATAACTTGGTCGTATATTGAGATATTTACGAAAGAAGCGAAGAAATTTTATCCATCATGGGTTGTACGCGTCTACCATTACAATTTAATACACAAAACGAAACAAGATCTCAAAGATTTAGAAAATAAATACGATAATTTAGATTTCTGTGATGTTGAAAATCTGCCTGTGTTAAATAATTTCAAGGATGAAATACCTGGAAAGATGCAACGTTTTCTTCCTGCAAGTATGTCATTCAAAAAATTTAACAAAAAACAAACAAACAACTTTCATCTCCAATTTTCTAGTTGATCCAATGGTTGATATTGCCATGAGTCGTGATCTCGATTCTGAAATCTATCAACGCGAAATCGATGCTGTCAATGAATGGCTAACAAACACTACATATGCGTTTCATATAATGCGTGATAATGCCCAGCATGGCATTGCAATGCTCGGTGGTTTATGGGGCGTAGCATCGTATCGTTTATCGATTCAAAATCGTTTAACAATAGCTCGTGCACTCATACCGCCAGAAAACGAGAACGAACATCAGAATTTTCTCAAACTTTATTCCAAAGCAGGTGATCAGTTATTCTTGAAACATCATGTATGGCCGATCGCACGTAAAAATTCTTTAGTGCACGATTCATTTACATGTTTATGGTCGTATTATATTTATGGATGTGATACACGACCTTTTCCGAGTAAACGTGAGCATCCGATGTGTTTTGTCGGTTGTCCAAAACCGTGTTGTACAGATGAAGCGAAACTCGAGAAAGATTTATCAAGATACAAACAGTGTCCTTCATCGTGTCGTCCTCGTGCTCATCCAGATTGGATATTTTGTTAATTTTAATATTTATGAATTATTTTTATTTCTTCTCCTGAATAATTTTAAATCGAATACAAAGCAAATATCGTATGTAATGACAAATATTTGCGTTTTGCTAATCGTATATTTTTATTATACTACCGTTTGTAAAGGTTTTTTTTGTTGTTTTTGTTAAAAAATCAAAATTCGTATATGATATAATAACAGCCGAACGAAAAATACTTAACAATAGAGCCAATCTTGATGATTTTTCGGTCGACATTTGACTGGACATATGTGGTGAGAAGTAATATCTTCATTATCATTCTCACAGCAAGGTCTTATACAACCTAAATGGCATCCTCTTATTATTCGTTGAGTTGGAAACGGTCGTTCATCTTGTGCCTTATATTTTCCACATGAATAAGAATCAAAAGCTAATGTTCGATGTTTCACATATAGCCAAACGAGTTCTCGTAGCAGCAATTGATCGTTAGCTAGCTGATAACGTTGGACTTTCGTTTGATCTAATAAAACACTGAATAAACGAAGAAATAACGATCGATCTCGAGAGATGTAAGCCGTCCACAAACCTCCGAGAATGGGAGTTAAATGTGCCGGATGATCGCGTAATGATAGAAAAGTATAGTTAGATTTCATGAATTCATCGACGACGGCAGCTTCACGTTCGACTAACGGTGAATCGAGATCTCGTGATGAAATGATTGCAACAGTTGGATCGAGTGTAGGCAAAAATCTCCATAATTTACCGGATAGATATTCTCCAACATCGCCTAATATTGGTAATCGATTGACATTACAAACATCAAGATTAGCTACAGATTGTGTTAAATTCATGAGATTCAATCGATTAACTGCCGATTGATCGGCATATAAACGTACTATCCATGATGGAAACAATGATTTCGCTTCGTCAAGAAGTGGAGTTATCATTTGAGAGAAATTATCATCTGCAAATATTTCATTTTCTTTTGGGCCAAATATCGATATTGATATGATACGTTGATCAGTGCCTCGACTAGCCGCTCGAGAATTGCATAGAGTTTGATTACTATTTAAAAGTATTTTAAGTAATATTGAATATGTACTACGTTTGTCAGATAATTCTAATATAGGATCACTGGGTGTTTTTAAAAGAAAATAGAATGTTGGAATGACAAAAATAAATATCAGTGAAAATGTACAACGTCTATAATTGGAATGAATATTTTTTAAACGCATGGTATGTTGTTGTAAATATTGATGAGTAATGAAATTCGTTGATAGTAGACGATTCGTTATTTTATAAGAGAAAACAGAAAAAGGTCGATTCAACAAACAACTTACAAATTGGTAGAGAATCAAATCGAGAGAATATACCAAGACATTGATAGAAACGTGGTGAATAAAAAAATCATTTTCTATAGTTTGTTATTTCTTTTTCTTTCCTCAGGCCATCGAGGATGTAGACTTTTTCAATCCTATCTACCTATGAAAACAAAAGTAAACCTACTGAGGGTGTATAGTTCTGCTGCAACACAGACCTTTCTTGCTTTGTTGGTACCAAAATTATGTTTTTAAACTTTCTACATATTCTCAAAGAATTTTATTAATTCAAAACAAATCATATCAGATCATACGAAGTATTAGAAATGAAGATATAATGGCAATATTCAATAAATTATCACTATCAGAATAAATGATCATTCATTAAGGCAACAAAACGAATGCACACGAAAAAAAAAACAAAAACAAAACAAATTGTTAGTAAGGCGAAATAAATACTGATAAATGAATGTCTACAAATTGGAAGAGAAATATTTTGTTTTCGATTAGAGTCGAGTTATTTTATTCGGAATTGGCGGTGGAGGGAGAGGTGGCGGCAGTAAAGGTACTGCCATTGGCAGATTAGCTGCTGTAACCGATGATGATGTCAATGTACTATTTACAGTTGAATGTGTAGTCGATGAAATCGATGGATAATGTCTTCGAACGAATGATTTTATCTCATTTTGTTGTTGTTGACAATCGGTTGCTGTATTTGTCGATGTTAAACTCAATTGATCAACAACATACGAAAAATCATCGTCATCATCGTCATCACTCGATGATGCCGATAGAACAGCATCGGCAACCGGTCGTAAACCAGCTGGATACGTCGGTGAACGATCGTAATCATGTCCATCGGTGGATATATCACTAGTGCTTGAAAAATCTGTTCGTGGTGGTTTCGAGTAACCTAACGGTGGACGAGCAGGTGGAGTTAGTTTCTTTCGATAACGACCTGATCGTCTTGTTGATGACGGACTGTCACCAGCTAATGATGGATTTTTGATTTTTTTCATTCGTGATAATGTTGTTGTTGGTGATGTTGAAATAATTTCACTGACAATTGTCAAATCACTTGGAATCACTCGAACTGGCTGAGCATTCGATTCCGGAAAATTAAAAAGTGCCATATCTGATTGAAAGAGTTTATCCGATTTCTTTGGTTCAATTGTCGATGTATCAATCAACGATGTTGCTAGAAAATGTCGACGATCACTTCGTGATAGGAGACGATTTTCTATTGAATCATTGAGCGTTGCTGGTCCATCGCTCGCCGACGATATTTGATCGGATTGATGATAGAAATAATCATGTGTTGGCAATGTCGAGATTTGAAAGGCTTCATTCGAATCATCCTCTTCGTTATTACTCAAATCACCACCACTCAAATAGCCCATCGAATCAAACGGAAACATTGAACTAGTTATTGGAGAATGATCACCTGAACTTGTATTTGTCGAGTACTTTTGTTGTCTTGGCGGTTTGTGAGTAATATGATGGATTTTCTTTTGAAAATTGAATCTCACGATTAGAACGGCGAGATTTTCTTTGGCACCAAAACTTTGTGCGATATCAACGAGCTTTTTCGATGCTAAAACTGGATTGGAAATCGAACGGATTGCACGAACAGCTTCTTCATGTGAAAGATGCTTTGAAAATAAAAAATCAATCCTTATGATTGAAAACAAAATTCTTTTCTTTTTTTTTACCTGCCAAAGTAAATTATTCGCAATAATAACAAATTCATCATTTTTACTCAAAATAAACGATGATATATGCGGTGTTGGAAGTACAGCTGGATAGAGAAATGAACAGCCTAACATTCGTGTTTGAGATGTAATTGCATTCAGCGCATTATCTTCATTGATAATGATATTCGATGTTTTTCGTACGCGTTTACATTCGATTTCTTCGTGTGGAATTGTAAATCGTCGTGTTAGAGGATGAATGATCGATGAACGACAGAGAATGGCTTCACAATGGCCAACATTTGCCGCATTTAATTCATAACGAAAGTTATTTTCGATTTGAGACGATGATGTTGAGCCTGTTGTTGTGTTCGATGAATAGACATTGCCAGTCAATGGATTGATTGGAGGAATTCCACGAATATGAACAACAGTGGATGCAGCACCTAACCGTTGGCCTGTTGTTTTCAATCGTCTAATTACAAAACTCAAGAAGTTTTATGAAAATCATTTTCAAAAATCAATACTTTTGTAAGGAAAGAAATGTATTTTTCAGATAGATATTCGCTTGATTGGATTGTTCGTATTCTTGTTGAAGAATATCGGATAGTTTATGTTTTAGGATCATTGGTACTTCGTCATTTAAACCGCCATCGAACATGGCGAATAGAGCATCATGATTCGAATAATTGAATGTCGATTCATTGACAGTTGTTATTGCTAATCTAAATTGATTAAGAAAAGAAAAGTTTGTAATTATTTAAAATAGAAAAATGTTTTCGTCGAACCGATTTCGACTTCCTGAACTTTGAGCAAAACCAACCGACCACAATGAAGAATCCGGTGAAATCTCCGTTAGACCAGATATATTTATTAACGAAACAGTTTTTTGACTAAATATAGAAAATCTTCGATTTGAATGAATATTGAACAAGTTTACCTAAGTGTTTTGAGACTATCACGTTGAATATTAATCGTTTGATTGCCCGACAAATCCAGTACGGTCAATGACGGTGGGAAAAGATTCTCAATTGAAGCTGAATCAATTACATTGAAACTTAAATCTAACATCTAAAACACGATGATTATTTCTGCGAATGGATTTTTTTTTTGAAGAAAATCTACTTTAAGTGATTTTAATTTTCTGAGATCGGGTATTGCACGTAATCGATTCGAATGTATCGATAACATTTGTAGATTTTCCAAGGCTGGCAAAGCAAGTTGAGGCAATGATTGAATTGCATTTCCCGAAAGATTCAAATCGGTTAATGAACTTAATTTACTCAATGTGATTTCATCGATTTGTTCGATTTTATTATAAGCTAAATAGAGAATTTTCAATCGTTCGTAACGTGAAATTATTGCTAAAACATCATCGTCGAATTCATTCGATGATAGATAAAGTTCTTGTAAACGATTTAGATCAGTTCGATCGTTCGGCAAGGGCAATGTCGATAGATGATTTTGACTTAAATTTAGGATTTTTAACTTGTGCATTTGTTTTAAGAAATGAACTGGCAAATTTTCGAGTAAATTCGAATGAAGTAACATCGTTTCGAGATTACAATTCGAGATCTTATCGGGAAGATATAATAAACAATTGTGATCTAAACGAAGATATTGAAGATGTCTGTTCGAAGAGAATAATCTAAAACCGAAGTTCGAATGATAAATATAAAGGTTGAATTGAGTTTTACTTGATCGGAAGAATATTGAGACAATTGTGATTGGCAACTAGACGTTCTAATGATGGATTTTCTTCGTTTAGCCATCCGGGAAGTGTTTGAAAATCATTACTAATCGAGAGGAATTAGATTTCATTTGAGAGTTCTTTTCTTTTTTAAACTTACAAACTGATATCAAGTTGAATTAGATTAATAGGTACATCAACCATTTCAATAGTTTTTAATTCTGAAATGATCAAAAAATACAAAATGATTTTGAAAAATCAAAATCAATTGATTTATTACTATTATGTGATGCGTTTAATTGTTTTAACGAATGTCCGTTTACAACTAAACGTATCATATTATCAAATGAACAATTCAATTGTTCTAAATGATTTAATAAACGTAGATCGAGTTCATTCAAACGATTATTATTTGACAAATCCAAATGTGTAAGATTAACTAATTGATTCAGTAGAACTAAATCACTATCATCGAATTTAATTTGATTCATACGTAAATCTAATTGTCGACAATGATCAAGACTAAAAACAACGAAATCAGAATAATTTGAGTTGAACGAATCGATATATTTACTGTTGAATAACATCTATCGATAGTTTTCGAATATGATTTCCTGCTAATATCAAATGATTAACATCGGAATAGCGAATATTTGTTAAACGTGCTAGAGCCAAAGGAATTTCTCGGAATAGATTAAAATTTAAATAGAAATCTCGTAAACGTTTGAGACATTCGATTTCGGCGGGTAATGTCGATAGACGATTGCCTTGTAGATTGAGAATTTCCAAACTAAATCAAACGAATAAATTGATTTTTGTTTTCTTCTTTTTTTTGTGTCGTTTTACTTTTGTAATTTATCGATTTCTGTTGGCAGAGAATCGATGCCATTGCTCGCAAGGTTCAATTCAACGAGTCGAGGAAGTTGACAGATGACTTGAGGAAAGATTTTCAAATCATTATCAGCAAGATTTAAACTAATTAAATGCTGAAAACGTTTTATGTCATCAAGCCAACCTAAAAGAAATAATAATAAATTCGTTTATTTATTTTCTTTTCGGTCTAAGGTCTTCGATTGTTGAGGGTCTTCTTTGATTCGATAATAGTTCAGGTCTTTGCTCTCTCTTCTCTTCCGATGAAATTTGATTGTTTAGTGACTCCGAAAGGTTTCTAATGAAGCTTTTTCAAATCACCTTGATGGTTGAGAATTAAGTATGAAACCTGAATAAGATCGTTTCTCTTTACAAGTCAGTCGAATAAGTGAGAAGAAAAGGTAAACAACAACAATAATAATCTCTCTCTCTCTTTTTTTTTTGTTCTCGTACCAACAGTAAAAACTGCTTCATCAATCGGTCGTAATGTTAGATTATTATGTCGAAGATTGAGAACAGATAATTTCGGATTGAGAAATAAACTTTTCGGGATTAATTCCAAATGACTCGATGAATAATCAGCGATATCAGGTAGTTTATTCGTTGTCTAAATAAGAAAAAAAAGCAAATTTCGTTCGACAACAATCAATTGATTTACCTTGCGCAAACGTTTCAACCAACGACTGTATTCTTCATCGTTGTTCAACGCAAGAAACAAAACTCCACTTTTACCATCATCGACAATTAATTTTAAGCAGAATGGTTTGTCTTTAAGATGAACTTCTTCGACATTTGCTCGTTGTAATTCGATAACACACGGATTTGTATTGGTATCTAAAGAAAATATTTGAATAAAATCTTGAAAGATCATCTGATAACAAACCAGGATAAACAGTTAAACGACTAGTGGATATTATACATTTACGTTTAATCCATTTTTTGATTAGTTTACCCTTACGAATCCAAGCTAAAGTCGATAAATTTCGTGGTTGAATTTTCGGATCAAGAACTAATCGATCTATTTGATAAAAAAAAATCAAGTTTATTTGGACAAGATTCTTCAATATTCGACGAAACCTACCGGAAAGAAATCGAATTAAATATCCGAGATCATGTTTGTCACCTTCTTGTTGCAAACGTTGAATATTTGTGAAACCAATTGATATCAAATAATCTTGTTGAATAAATAAAGGTCGTTCATCGGGTCTTAAATGACGTGTTCGATCGCCATGATACTGAACGTACCATGTTAATGGATTGACTTCATTGTTTAATCTCGAACAGATCTGTTCGATGGTCGTTCGCATTGTACATGGAACTAATTTCGAACGTGAATAGTTCGATGATGCATCTTGTGGATCATACAAACGAATAAAACCATTGTTTGTATCGAGTGCAAGCCAATCATCGATGTGATTTTGTGTTTGCTGATTGAGCGGATTGATCGAGGAGAAGACAGGTTCTAAGTACGAAGTGAGATGATCACCTGCTGGCGGTGTCATAATTGTCGGTGAGAGAGTATTTGAATTGCCATGTGTTGCTAAACTGATGTATTGCTTGACGAATTGTCGACTTGGAAAGTAGAGTTCATCGGAAATATGTGGAGAATTGTGAGAAGACGCCAGATTGAAAAAAATATGGTAAACGAATGTTGACACGAGCGTGTTTTATAACAATTATGAAGATCATGGCATTCATCACGCGCAAACGCGTGTAGGAATCGTTTGTGAGTAATTTAAGCTTTTCTCTTTCGTTTTCGTTTTTTTTTTCAATCTCTTCCTCTTTCTGTCCTTTTTTTTTCTTTACTGTTCTTTTAGCCAATGTCGATTGAGTTTTAAACGAATCAAATTTAAAATATTTCATTTTTTTTGACAACTCGCGATATCTATTGAATTCGAATATGATCACGAAAAGGGTATACAACTACAACATGTCAATCATTGATAGAATTGAACTAGAAAATCGAATCGATAAGAAGATTGACATCATGATTCGAATGTTGATAAGAACAAAAAGGAAGTCGGTCGTTTGTGTTGACAATCAGCGAGCTCTATTGAAGAGAAAATGCAACGTAAAACGAAGGCGTTGTTGTCTAGCAGTGAACAACAATTGAAAAATGGTTGTTATTCTCAACAAGACTCGGTTGCATTGTAACCAAATTAACAGAATAGTTTTCTTTTTCGGTCGATACATATTCAAGCGAACATAAAACACAATGGGAAAAAAAGATGATGAAATAAGTATTTCATCGGAAACCAAAGGTCCGTTGAAAAGCTTCCAAGCATTGATGGGCGAAGGAGAGAAATTCTCTCGAGATAAACTTTATATAAAAGCAATTCAATGTTATACCGAAGTAAAAATGAATTTTTCAACGAAAGATTTGTGTTGAAAAGCAACGATTTTCAATTAGGCACTTAGTCTTCTACCGCAAGATGATGATAAATCAACGCCAAAAGATACAAATGATCGTTTGAATGGATTAGTTGCTCGATCGGCTTGTTACTTGAAAATCGGAAAGAATGATTTAGCATTGCAAGATGCTGAAGAATCATTGAAACGAAATAAAGAATTCACTAAAGTATTTCATATTTTTTTTGTTTGTTACTGATTGATGTTGTTTGTTGTTTAGGGTTTATATCAAAAAGCTGAAGCACTCTATGCGATGGGTGAATTTGAATTGGCTTTGATGTTTTATCATCGAGGCAAAAAACTTCGATCGGATCTTCGGGAATTTCAATTGGGTATCAACAAAGCTCAAGAAGCTATCGACAATTCTGTTGGAGGTACAATGGATTGAAATTTTACAAGAAAAAAGAAAACAATGATTTGTTAATCTTCATTTTTGTTTAGATCCAAATCGTGTCAAACTCGAAGCAACTGGTGATCTTTCGATTTTCTACAAGAACGAAGAGGTAATTATCTTTCGAATTCGAATAAAACTTTTGAGTTTAATCTCTAAATTTCATTCGACAGGACGAAGCAAAAAAGGTGATGATTTGTCTAACTTTGATTCTGGCTTCGACTAACTCTATTAACCTCCTAATTTTTCAATTTTGTCTGTTTTTTTTCTAATGTTGTTTTGTACAAATCTATAAATAGAAAAAGAAACAACCGATGGGCTATGTCCGTGCATCACAAAAGAAAGAAACAGCTGTTCAACGAAAACAATACACAACAACAACAAATCCAAAAACAACGAAACAACTTTTAGGAGATCTCTATGAAGATCGAGCTTTTCTCGAAAAATTAATCAACAATCCAAGTAAATGATCGTCATATTTCTCTGATTCGAATTGAATGAGACAAACTATTTTTGTTTATTTCAAGCTGTAACAAAAGCAAATACGAAAACAGGCGATGCGATTTATCAATTAGCATCCGACGGTTTAGATTATTTGGATAGTCGAACGGACTTCTGGCGTCAACAAGAGCCACTCTATGCTCGTTCGAAGTTTACTCGAAAAACTGAAGGCGATGATGAATATTTCACACATATTCGTCGTGAACTCGAAGCGATCGATGAACGTAAATGAAATCTTAACGAGAAATGAATGATTTTTGCTTATTTTGTTTTATAGATCAAAATGTCGATCAATTTAGTGATGCACGTCGTCGAGCTCAACGTTTACTTGAGTATTGTGATCGATTAGACGAACGAAAATGTCCACAGAAACCATCGGTTCTCTCCGATGTTTATTCACGTCTAGGAAATGCTTATCTCGAATTAGGCGATTACAATAAATCGCTTGAATTTCATAGTAAAGATTTGAAATTGGCTGAATCGAAACAATTGGACGAACGTATCTCACGAGCGTTGGATAATTTGGGTCGTGTTTACGCTCGTAGTGGACAATTTCCACAGGCTATTCAAGTTTGGGAACGAAAGATACCGTTAGCAACATCGCCATTGGAAAAAGCTTGGCTATTTCATGAAATCGGTCAATGTCATTTTGGACTTGGTTTGTTTTGAGAGGAAAATATTTGTTTTTTTTAAAAGTTATTTCATGTTTGTGTTAGGTGATTATGAAAGAGCGAAACGATATGGTGAACGATCGTTTCATGAAGCTGTTGATGTTGGCGATCCAGTTTGGCAATTGAATGCTAAAGTTCTTGTCGCACATAGTCAAGCCAAATTACGACAATACCGAGAAGCTGAACAAACATTTGACGAAGCTCTTGTTTTAGCAAAAGATCAACGTAAGTTTGACTTTATAATCAATGAGAAATAGAGAAAAGATTTTTGACAAAAAACAAACATAATCAATCAAAAGACACGTCGTTTTGTTTATAATTGAAATTAATTTAGATGTGAAAAATTCGCCAAGTGAGATATCGCATGTCTTTTTGTCTAGTATTTTTTTTCTTTTTGACGTCTGTCTCTATCTCTCTTTTTTGTATCTGCATGGCAAAGTCTCGTTTTTGATGGTGTTTGAGAGTGATATTAAAAATTCTTGTCTCTTTAGACGATGTCGCAGCTGAAAAAGCTATTGAACGTGCTGCGAAAGACGTTCGAGATCAAATCGACAAAGGAGCTGCTGATTGTAAGTCAATTTTTCTCGAATAAATACTTATCAATTCTTTTGTCTTTTAGCTCCACCTGATCGAACTGGTAAATAAATCAACATATCCAAAAAAAAATGAACTCATTTTTCGGATTTGTTTTCTCGTAGAAATAACCTATGAAATTAAAGTCAAAAGCAATGATCATATTCTTTATGGAGATGATGGTCAAGGTTCAGTTCAATTAACTATCTACGGAGATAATGGAAGTTCAGGATCGATTGATCTAAGAGCTGACGAGAATGATACGAAGAAATTCGATGGACAATCGACAACAATTAAAAAGAAAGCATTCGATGCAGGAAAAGTAGAAGATTTCATTTTCGAAAATGTTTGAAAATCAACGTATCGGATTTTGTAGATAACGAAGATTGCATTGACATGCCAGAATGTTGAAGCATGGTCATTAGATTCAATTGAAGTTTCTGATACAAAACGAAAATCAAAACATAAATTTGCCTTAGCTCAACCGATTGATTCAGCGACAACAGTAGTTGATCTATTTCCTGAAGGATGTATGTTTTCGAAAAACGAAAGATTCGTAATTAAAACAATTAATTTTATCTTCATTTGATTTTAGCTATTGTTCCAACTTCATTAGTTTCATCCAGCAAAGACGATAAAACTAGTTCGTCTTTCGAAAAAATCTTCACTCACACTTTGATAATATCGTTTTCTGCTTTTTTAGAGAGCAAATCTCAAGCTACAACTGTATCTCGTCAATCACCAACAGCAAACAAACGTGCTGACAATGCTCCTTCATCAGCTCGTACCAATGACACAAAAAAATCCACGAAAACCGATGAACAAAAATCAAAAGCAGCCAAAGCTGAAGAACCAAAAGCAACTAAAGCTGAAGAACCAAAAGCAACCAAAGCTGAAGAACCAAAAGCAACATCAAAGTCTGAATCACCTGATAAAAGTAAAACATCTCAAGCAGCGTCTCCAACAAAACAACCAACATCAGATTCAAGTAGATTTATTACAACACAAAGATCTTCGTTCGATTTATCTTCTTTTGTAGAAACTAATTATACTGTCATCACACAAACAGGATCAGCAACTGGTTCGGGCACTGATGCCAATGTTTACATCTCGCTCTTTGGTGACAAGGATAAAATCGCTCGAAAACAACTTAAACTTGGAACTGTCGGCTGGGATCCGTTTGAACAAGGTCACAAAGATGAATTTCTCTTCGATGGTGATGATATTGGCAAAGTTCGTGTTGATTTTTCTTCATTTTTTCCGTTCAATTCTTAGTTTGATTTAGTTGAAAACGATTACCATTGAACACGATGGAACAGGTATCGGATCAGGATGGTTTTTAGATTATGTCGAAGTTAAATACAACAACGAAAGTGTCATGTAAACAATCGATCGTTGAATGAAAAGAGTTTTTTTCAATTTATCATTTAGGTTTCCTGTTGATCGTTGGCTCGATATCAATGAAGGTGACAAACGTATTAGCTTAGAACTCGAACCAAACAAAAAACCATCATCGAAAATATCGCTTGGTAACGATTTGTGATTTTGAATTTTTATTTTGATACATAATCTAACAAAAGTAGAAAATAACAAAGAAGAAGGAAGGTCATCGAGTTCATCAAACGAGGAAAAACCTAAAAGAAAATTCTCGAATGAAAAAGTCGTAGAATACGATGACTTTTTCGATGATGACCATGAGGGTTCGTCTGCTATGTACATACAAAAAAAATATTGTATATGCATCGGTCTGCGCTCTTTCTCTTTCAAATATATATTTGCTTTTGCTTGTGAATGGGAATGTTTTAAATGCTTATTGAATGTCCATCGTTGTTTTTCAATGAAATATATTTTAGGAGATTCAAATGCTGAAAATTCAACTGAATATGAAATCGCTGTTAAAACAAGCGATAAGACCGGAGCTGGTACAGGTATGTTGAATGTATGAATTCATTGATTGCAAAATAATTTCGATTTTGAATAGATGCAAATGTGTACCTAAGTATTTATGGTGACAAAAACAAGCTCGAACGACGTCAATTAAAAGAATCACTTGATAAATCTCGAAATTTGTTCGAAAAAGGAGCTTTGAACCGTTTTCAAATTTACACTGAAGATGTCGGAAAAGTACGAAAAATAAATCATTTTTAAGTCAGATTTATAAGAAACACAAATGTTTTGATTTTTCATAGATTAAAACAATTCGAATTGAACATGATGGAAGTGGAATTGGTGCCGGATGGTATTTAGATTCAATTGAAATTCGTGATATTGCACAAAACGAAACTTATAAGTACAAAAAACAATCATCTTTTTTTGGTAAATAAATGTCGTGTTTGATTCAAATAGATTTCCTGTCGATCGTTGGTTGGATGTTGGCGAAGGTGACAAGAGAATTTCATTAGATCTCGAACCAGATAAGAAACCTGGACAATTGAAAGGTAAAAGTTTGTCGAGACAATGACGAAAAGACTAGAATTTAGATTAGTTTGAAATCAGACATTGATGATTTGTTTTATTTTTTGATTTTATTAACATATTTACAGATGAAAATGATGTTGAAGAAGAAAAAGAGGAGGAGAAAGAAAATAACAAAGTGGAAACTACCGAAGAAGAAAAAGAAAAAGAAACAAATCCACAAACCGAAACCGAACAGTAACTTTCTGCACATTATTCAACAACAACAACAAAATTTATTTATCGCATAGAAATACTAATAAAACATTATCTATCACTATTTTATAAGTGTGTTTTCTATCATAGATAACTTATTTATTCGATTGTTTGGAGAATAAAGCAAACAATTCATTGTGTTTTTCTTTTGTTTTTAGAGAGTAAATAATGCGTGGAGAAACGATTTACACAAACCAATTTCGTAGATGGACTTTGACCGAAAATTTTTAATCCATTGGCTTATTTTTTTTTTCTTATTGCTTTTTTTGTAAAGAAAAGAGAATAAAAACATCCAAGTCTAAATCAACGTGTTTTCATATTCGAACAAAAAAGATTGACTTAGACGAGTTTGAAAGGAAACGTGAGGCATGTTTATTACAATATTAAAATAACAAGATAAAATAATTTACGTATTTATCGAGTAATACAATTCACACATTCCTCAGTATTATTTTCTGTAGAACCATTTGAATTTGAAGAAAAACCCGGTGGAGTCATAGTTTTGTAGAGTGCAGCTAATTTTGCGGAATTTGCCTCATCGAGTGGTGGTAATATGGGTCCAGTAGCATTTGAATCTAAACATTAAAAACAAAACTTTTTTGGAGAAAAATGAAGAAAATCATCTACTTGTCGCTTTATCCATAATTGTTAACAAAAAGTACAGTCTCGTCGTCTACCTAAACACAATGTACGACTCTTATTTATTTCTGTCAATCAAAAGCATCTGAATATCGTCGTTTATTTATATTTTGCGTATGACTCTCATAAAAAAAACACATGTCCATGCTTATCTCTACGTTATTGTTCTCTTATTTTTTGTTTCTGTGCTGACGAGTTATCCTTTCTATCATTAATCAAAATAATTTCTTTGCGACAAGAAAATCGACAGAAAAAATGTATTCAGACATTATGCTAACTATTTTTGTTTATAAAAATCAGAAAATAAGAAGAACAACAAAAAATGATGAAAAGTATTGAAATCAAATATTCGAGAAAGCTATTGCATATCATCATTTCTTTGTGTGTCCAGCTGCTTTCAAAACTTCTTGGAGAGTTTGTCGAACTTTGTCAAGATCTTGACGAGATGCATCCGTAACACTGATGCCCATATGTCCAATACGAAAGTATTTATCCTTAATTTCTTTATGCAGACCACCAGCAACAACAACACCACGTTCAAGTAATCGTGGAATGATGTCAGGTGCTGATAAACCATCGGGAAAGTAGATAGCTGTCATACCATTAGCAGCAATCGATGGATCATTGGGTACCTGGAAACATTTTTATTAAAAAGCCAAAACAAAAAACAAAGAAAAAACGAACTTGTTTTAATCCAAGATCGTTTGTTATAAATTGTTTAAAATCCGTACTGGCAGTTTTATGTTTTGCCCATAGTTCTTCGATAGGTTTCGATGTAATCTGTTTTAAACTAGCATGAAGAGCACCAATAAGTTGAACAGGTGGTGTAGCAAAATAAACTGGTTTGCATTGTTCATATCCACGCATAACTAGAAAGAAATTGTCTGCAATGATCTTTTTTTTTCGATGACTTTTATATCAAACCTGGCAACCAATTGAGCCAAGAAGCAAAATATGAATTAATCTTTGTTTTACGTGTTTCAACATGACGAATAGCTCTTTCACTGGCACATACAAGACTAAGTCCTGGCGGTACACCTAAACCTTTTTGGCTAGCACACATAACTACATCTAATGCCCATTCATCCATACGAATCTCTTCACTACCAACTGAACATACACCGTCAAGTACAACCATTGTATTTGGGCTTACTTCACGTACAACTTCGGAGACCATTTGAGGATTACTTAAAACGCCAGTTGATGTATCAACATGTGTTACTGTAACTATTTTATAATTCTTTTCTTTCAATGCTTCAGCAATCTGTTCTCGTGTTGGACATTGACCAACAGGTGCTTTCAATTGCGTTGCTTTGACTCCGTAAGCTTCGAAACAATCAGCAAAACTCTGACCAAAATATCCCGAATGTAAAACTAAGACTTCATCGCCTGGTTCGGTTAAATTCGATGCAACCATATCCCAACCTAATGTTCCACTACCAGCAACAATAAACGGTTGACCATGTTCAGTAACAAGTACTTGTCGAAACATTTTTATAGCTGAACTAAATGTATCTGTAAATGTTTTTGACATATGCGATTGAGATGGACTTGCATTGGCATAGAGAACATCATCAGCTACTTCTATAGGTCCTGGAATAACCAAAAGAGGATGGGCTGCTTGTTGAAATGTCATTGTGGACAATCTTCGAACGAAAAGAGATATCATAAACAGCAATGAAATTGGTAAGTATATATATATTAAAAATTTTCTTTCTCGTTTCTTATCGTCAAGAAAATTTGATACCAATTGACCGATATCAGGAGCCGATAAGGTTTGTCCGTAATACAATGAGTCACTGTGAAAACAATAGCTACGAATAACAGCGTATTATATCTTTACACCTTGTTTTTTATTTTCAACGGTAACAATATCAAACAGAGCGACATCTGTTGTTTCATCATTCAATACACACAAAACAACTCGTAACATATTCGTAGGGTATCATTAACTACCTTTAAGAATAAATAATTATATATTCTATTACATTTTCGAACACAACAATCATTTTACTTTATATTTTTAATTATAAAATTTCGTTTATTCGATGTGAAATACTATATGGCCTACACAATATTTAATTTCTTTTGAAATCATTCGAAAATTCTGCTGTGTCACATATGATCAGATATTAATTCATTAACACCTACGTGCACACAAACAGAAACAATAAAATAATGTGCATTGATCGTGTCTTTAAGAATCGAT
>ERZ781398.143-NODE-143-length-171704-cov-13.793672_pt1 | contig 171704 bp, 147 predicted proteins | sample MGYA00433077_ERZ781398 | MGnify/ENA primary metagenome ERZ781398 (study PRJEB29847, sample SAMN06458254) | wastewater metagenome | isolation source: Wastewater bioreactor | place: South Africa: Cape Town | study: EMG produced TPA metagenomics assembly of the... | reverse complement strand
GCTTTCCACCCCGGACGCAGCCAGAACAGTCCCATGATCCGGCCGCTTCCCCTCTGCACAGTGAACAACTCTTCCCCAGAAGCCATACCTTCAGGTTCGTGCAGCGTCACCCGTATGCCGCCGCCCTGGCTGCTGGCGTCCTGATTGCGGCAATACCGGGAGGAGCGGTAAAAAAGGCGGTGAAGGGCAGCGCCGTGTTTGCAGCGGGAATGATAGGAAGCCAGGCAAGGACGTTGTTGGTGCGGGAATTGCTGCCATCGATGATCCGCTTGATGCACTCACGGAAGCAATAGTTCCGTCCCTGGAAATTCCAGCTACCGTTCCGATAGCCATTCTCTCTTGATGAGCCAGCTATTTTTCAGTAAGGGGAATATCGTGAGAATCCCGTCAATATCGCAGGAAAAAGCATTTCAATTATCGATTTCCGCCCTGCTGCTGACCACCTGCGGGACGGTTTTCGGCGAATCCAGGCTGGAAACCAGGGATAAGGCAGTGACACCCCCAATGGAATTTTACGACACAGACAAAGACGGATATGTCTCTGCGGAAGAAGCGGCGGCGCAACGAATGTCGAGCCGCGTTTTTCAAAGCCTGGATATCAATCATGACGGAAGGCTGAACAAGGATGAGTTCAGCAAGATGCCGCCTCTTGGCATGGAAGAAAGATAATCCTGCCCCGCACTACTCTGCACGTTACGGCACCCAGGCGTAATCCAGGGAACCGCTGAACAAATCTCTGCTGGCGCGACGGCGGCTTTGTGGGATGGGATGTGCAAAAGAGCGGCGACACGAAGGATTGAGCCGCGTCTTCCGAAGCAAGATGCGGTCCCGCAGCAGAATGCCTGCACCCCAACAATACTGTAGTACGGTCGATACGGCTTTCATCGCTTGGCACCCGGCGGAACTCCGTTCGTCGATGATGGCAATTCCGTTACAATTGCATGATGGAACCCTTGAACACGCCAGGAGCGTCTAGCTATCCAATACATACATTGTCCGGCGAAGTGCGGAGAAACATATTTCTGATAGGAATGATGGGGGCTGGCAAAACCACCATAGGTAAACTGCTGGCCCATTACCTGGATAAAACCTTTTTCGACTCGGATCGCGAAATACAGAAAAAAACCGGGGTAAGCATTTCCGTCATCTTTGAAATAGAAGGAGAGGCAGGTTTCCGCAAGCGGGAAACCGAGGTGCTGTCCGAGCTGGTGAGAGGCGAGAATATCGTGCTTTCAACAGGAGGCGGAGCGGTATTGAGTGCAGCAAACCGGGACCTGCTGGCTCGGCATGGCACCGTTATTTATTTACGCGCCACCATCGACGATCTGTGGCGACGAACCCGTCAGGACAAAAACAGGCCCCTGCTGCAAACCACGGATCCCAGAAAACGCCTTGTCGAACTTTATGCCCAACGCGATCCGCTGTATCGGGAAACAGCGCACATCATCGTAGAGAGCGGAAAACGCGGCGCGCGCCACCTGGCTCAATTATTGGCGCAGCAGATTGCGTGCTCCGCCATCAGGACGGGTCAGGAAGAAGGCAATCCAGACGAGAAAACGGGCGCTTGACGTTATTGCTGACGCAGATCCAGGCAATCTACTCGTCCATTGGCGCGCCATCCGGGAACAGGACATCGGTAAAGCCGAAGGTGCGAAAGTCGGTCATCCTCATCGGATATAAAATACCGAGCAGATGATCGCATTCATGCTGCACCACGCGAGCGTGGAAACCCTCGACGCTGCGATCTATCGTTTCCCCATGCTGGTCCTTGCCGGTATATCGAACTCTGCTGTAACGCGGCACCACGCCTCGCAACCCCGGAACACTGAGGCAACCTTCCCATCCCGATTCCATTTCCTGCGTCAGCGGCGTAATCACAGGATTTACCAGGACGGTATAGGGTACCTCTTCGGCATCCGGATAACGCGGATTGCGTTTCACGCCGAATATGACGACTTGAAGGCTGACGCCGATCTGGGGAGCAGCGAGTCCAGCGCCATCCAGGGCTGCCATCGTATCATGCATGTCCTGCACCAGCGCCTTCAGCTCCGACGTGCCAAATTCCGCCACCTCTCGAGACACGTCCAGCAGCCGGGAATCACCCATCCTCAACACGGGCTTAATCGACATCCAGCTCCACCGCATACTCGAGGATATTTCTCACTTCAACCATCGCCTTCTCCAGAACCGCGTGCGCGGCCTCCAACCGGATCTCACGAACACTCGTTTTTCTACCGGCGGCATAGTTAGCCACCACTGCAATCGTCGCGTAGCACAAGCCCAGTTCCCTGGCAAGCGCTGCTTCCGGCATGCCCGTCATGCCTACCATGTCGACACCGTCGCGCTCGAACCGATTGATTTCAGCAGCCGTCTCCAGGCGCGGACCCTGGGTAGCGCCGTAAACACCGCCATCGATCACTTTTTTACCGGCATGTCTTGCCGCATCCAGCAAGCGACTGCGCGTCAGCGGACAATATGGCTCGGTAAAATCTATGTGGGTGATCGGTTTTTCTATGCCTTCGTAATAAGTATACTTGCGGCCGTGAGTGTAATCAATTATCTGGTCTGGAATGGCTATTGCACCGGGAACCAGATCATCGCGTATTCCCCCGACCGAAGCCACGGAAATGACACGCGTCAGATCGAGCGATTGCAATGCCCATAAATTCGCCCTGTAGTTTACCGCGTGGGGCGGAATAATGTGGCCATAGCCGTGACGAGCCAGAAACACAACCTGGTTGTTCTTGATTCTGCCGAAGGTCAGCGGCCCGGAAGGTTCTCCATAAGGCGTTCTCATGACTTTTCGATGCGATATTTCAAGGCAGGGTAGCTGAGCCATGCCCGTGCCGCCAATGATTGCAAGCATATTCAGGAAAACTGGTGGAAAATTGAGAAAATAAACGCTAAAAGCAGTCCAGCGTGAATCTCTTGGGCCTCGGGGCTATCCATCCCTCAACGCATATATCGCCGGCAAATTCCGCCAGGCGCCGTAGACATCCATGCCGAAGCCAAACGCATAGCGGTTCGGCAGCGTCAGCCCGACGAAATCGGCACGGATTGGCTTTTGATGGCCGATATCCTTTTCGGCGAGAACCGCGCTGTAAAACGCTGCCGCCCCTTGCCGCATGATGCGCTCGCGTATCGCAGCCAGGGTGATCCCTTCATCCAGGATGTCGTCGAGCACCAGCACCACCCTGTCTTGCACACTGTCCGGCGGCGCAATTTTCCAGTTGATTCCACCCCCCCGGATCTTGTTATCGTAGCGGCTGACATGGAGATAGTCGAAACTGAGCGGAAATGCCAGCAACGGCAGCAATTGACCGGTAAATACGACCGCTCCTCCCATCACGGTCAATATCAGTGGATATTGACCGGATAGCGCCGCCGTGATGTCCTCGGCCATCCGCTTTACCGACTGCGCCACTGCTGACGCGGAAAATAGCTGGTCTGCCTCATCGAGAATTTTTTTGGCGTTACTGGATGTAATCATCAGGGCATGGTCTCTGGTGAACACTCGGCATACTATCAGCGCGGCACTTGCGAACCTTTCAACCTGAATCCGGTAGTTGGACAGGGTGGAGCATGTGGTTTCTGGAGTGCAGGGCAAGATGCTGCGGCGCGGAATGGCCAATTCCATTCCAGGGAGTTGCAACGCTGCCATGTGCCGCAAAAATAGCGCAATCCGCCCTGAAGCGAACTCGCCATGCAGGTGAACGCCAAGTATCGCGGAAAATCTTTGTGGATCATTGCTCTAAACTGGAAATGAGCTGTCAACTGCCGGATTTAGGTTCAATACCATCAGTGGCCGGAACTACGCCAGCCTCGTGCCTTGAGGTATTGCGCGAATTCCCTGCCCACCTCGGGATGTCCGAGTCCCAGCTCGATCATGGCCTTGAGATAGCCTATCTTGGTCCCGCAGTCGTAGCGGATACCCGCAAATTCATACGCCAGGGCCCGCTCTTCCTGCAACAGGGATGCGATGCCGTCGGTGAGTTGAATCTCTCCACCCGAGCCGGGTTGGACTTGTTCCAGATGTTCAAAAATTTTGGGAGTCAAAACGTAGCGCCCCACCACGCCCAGTGTCGAGGGCGCATCTTCAGGCCGGGGTTTTTCCACGATACCTGTCATGGGATGGAGGCCATTCATTCCCGGCCCGCACTTGACAATGCCGTAATTGACGGTATCTTTCGGCTGCACGTTCTGTACTGCCAGAATGGAACAGCCATTCTGCTCATATACGTGGCAGAGCTGCCGCATGATCGGCTCCGGTCCCAGCAACAGATCGTCCGCAAGCAGTACCGCAAATGGCTCATTACCGACTGCGGGACGCGCGCATAAAACCGCATGCCCCAGCCCCAAAGCTTTGGACTGTCGGATATAAATGCAGTGCGTCTTTTTCGGGAGCATGTTTCGCAGCATTTCCAGGGTATCGCCCCTTCCCCTGGCTTCCAGCTCCACTTCCATTTCGTAAGCTTTATCGAAATGATCCTCGATGGCCCGCTTATTGCGTCCCGTGATGAAAATCATTTCGGTAATCCCGGCGGCGATGGCTTCTTCCACCGCGTATTGAATCAGGGGCTTGTCCACTATCGGCATCATTTCCTTTGGACTTGCCTTGGTCGCCGGCAAAAAACGGGTTCCCATGCCTGCCACCGGAAAAACGGCTTTAGTAATTTTTGGCATAAACTGTCCGGCAAAAACTCGGGGTTTCGGTAAGATGCCGGGCGAATTCCCCGGGCTCCAGGAAACTTCGGAACAAATCTTCGCCGCGTGTATTGCTGGTAAAATCGGGATGATCGGTCATTCTGCCGCCGCCTTTTGCGCACGCCGTCCTGCCAGACTGCCATCGCGCCAAGGCAGCTTGGTCAAAGATCCCCCAATAGTCGCAAGAGCCCTTCCTCATCCAGCACGGTAACTCCCAACTCAACCGCTTTGTCATATTTACTGCCGGGATCGGCCCCGGCGACGACGTAATCGGTCTTTTTCGAAACCGTTCCTTTAACCCTTCCACCAGCGGCTTCGATTTTCTCTTTTGCACCCTCCCTCGCCAGATTGAGCAAGGCGCCTGTCAATACAAAGGTTTTACCGGCAATTTCGCTGGCATGTAAACTATCGCTGCTTTCCGGATGGGCTATCGCCGCCCGACATGTGCCATCGCCTTCCTTCCATCGTACTCCGCAAGCGCGCAATTGCTCGATGACTTCGAGATTGTGCCTTTCGTCAAGAAAGTCAGCAATACTTTCCGCCACTACCGGGCCGATATCCGGTACCTGCTGCAGAGCTTCCACGTCCGCCGCTATCATGGGATCAAGCCCTCCAAAATACCGGGCCAGATCCTTGGCCGTGGTTTCACCAACATTGCGGATGCCCAGAGCATAGATGAATCTCGCCAGTGTCGTATCTTTGCTCTTTTCGATGGCTTTCAGTATATTTGTGGCAGACTTGTCCGCAATCCGCTCGAGGGTCGCCAGCGCAGCTATGCCCAATCTGTAAAGGTCCGCAGGAGTTCGGACAAGTGCACTCTCGACCAGCTGATTTATCAGTTTCTCTCCCAGGCCATCGATATTCATGGCACGTCGCGATGCAAAATGCAGGATCGCCTGTTTCCGCTGCGCCGGGCAGAACAACCCGCCCGTGCAGCGCGTCAATGCTTCACCGGGCAGGCGCACTGCCTTGGACCCGCATACAGGACAGTCATCGCGCATGACAAAGGGCTTGGCATCGGGCGGCCTTTTCTCTTTCTGTACAGCTACGATTTCCGGAATCACGTCACCCGCCCGGCGCACTATTACGTGGTCCCCGATCCTCACATCCTTGCGCTTGATCTCGTCCTCGTTATGCAGTGTTGCATTGGTCACCGTGACGCCGCCGACGAACACGGGCTTGAGCCGCGCGACCGGCGTCAAGGCTCCGGTGCGGCCCACCTGCACCCCGATATCGAGCAACTCGGTCGAGGCTTCCTGCGCCGGGAATTTATGTGCCAGGGCGAATCGCGGGGCGCGCGAGACAAACCCGAGCTTTTCCTGCTGGACGAGGCTGTTCACCTTGTAGACCGTGCCATCTATGTCATAGGGCAGGGATACGCGGTTCGCTCCTATTCGCTGGTGATAGTCCAGCAATCCTGCCGCGCCCATGACGACACCGCGCTCGCGCGCCACCAGAAAACGCAGGGATGCCAGATAATCCAGCACATGATCGTGCTTATCCCGCGGCACCTCGCCCTCTTCGGAAATACCTATGCCGTAAGCATAGAAGGTCAGCTTGCGGTTTGCCGAAATGGCGGGATCGAGTTGCCGCAGCGAGCCCGCCGCTGCGTTACGGGGATTGATGAATTCTTTTTCCTTTCTCTCGCGCTGTTGCAGATTAAGCTTTTCGAAATCGGCTTTCAGCATCAGCACCTCCCCGCGCACCTCCATAAACCGTGGCGGACGCCGACCACCGGCAGGACTGCCCAAAAGCTGCAATGGAATCGACTTGACGGTGCGCAAATTCGCGGTGACATCTTCGCCAATGTAGCCGTCACCCCGCGTTGCACCGGTCGCCAATAGCCCATCCACGTAGCAAAGGCTTATGGCCAGGCCGTCGAATTTGGGCTCCACCGCATATTCCACGTTATCCAGCCCCAGGGTCTGGCGCACACGCCGGTCAAATGCCTCAACCTCGGACACATTGAACGCATTGCCGAGCGAAAGCATCGGCGTACGATGAAAAACCTGAGAAAATTCCTTAAGAGCAGATCCGCCTACGCGTTGGGTGGGGGAATCGAGCGTAACGAGTTGAGGATGGCTTCGCTCCAGTTCCTGGAGTTCCCGAAACAACCCGTCGTACTCGGCATCGGGAATGGCCGGGGTATCCAGCATGTAGTAATTATAATCATGCAGCTCTATTGCATCGCGCAATTCCTTTATCCGCTGAACGATATCTTCCGGAATACTCATTCACGCAAACAATCTCAAGGCGGTCTCGCTGCCCGCGGGGATGCCGCGTGCCGTCATCATGGTCTGGATCGCACTCAGCTGCTGCCTGATTTTTGCAATGCCACTATCGTTCAACTGGAAGCCATTGTCGTCCACCAACACTCCCCCGAGGTCATCGGCGAAAGTATTGGCGAGATGAACCATCTGGGCGAAAACAGCTTCGCCATTTGCCACCTTCGGCACATCGAGAAGAAAAGTGACGCCCCGGGTGGTTAGCGTCCGGATACTGGCAGGAAGAAAAACGGAAGACTCAAAATTACCAAGTGAAAACAGAGGCAAGCCACTTTCATCATAATAATCGAAGACACCTTCTGTTCCCAGTTTCAACCCTGCCGCCTCAGCCAGCATGCGGATTTTCGTGCCCGTAAATACCGCCGCGTCCCTGCTGATAATATTGATGCCGATCATGACATCGACCTCGGTGCAGAACTCATCGAGCGATACGGCTTGAATATAGGCTTCGTGAATGTCGGGGCAGGCGGCGGATGCATTGATGCGTTGCGCAAAGGATTCCGCCATGTCCCGGAACTCGGAAAGGCTGACCTCGCTAATCGGACCGGTACGGTCCACGAGCTTCAGGCGGCCTTTCAGGCTGTGATAGCCTTTGCTCTCCCTTGCGTTGCTCTCCGCCGTGATTTCTTCCCAGCCAGCATCCGCCTCCCTTTGCCCCAGCCATCGCAAGGGCCTGCCAAAATCCATTTTTCGCTGAAGCAACTCCGCGAGACTATGCCCGGAAATCGGCTGGTCGCCATTTATGCTGACAACATAATCCACGATCTCGGCATTTTTGTTTTCCTGGAACTTTAGAGGCGCCGGTGCAACTGGTGCAACTGGTGCCGCTGGTGCAGCCCGCGCAGTTGGTGCAACTCGTGCAGTTGGTGCAGCCCGCGCAGTTGATGCAGCACGCGCAGTTGGTGCAGCACGCGCAGTTGATGCAGCACGCGCAACCGTTGCTGCTGGTGCAACTGGTGCCGCCGCCGGCATTGGGGAAGCCTTGGAATCAGGCGGAGAAACCTCGACCGCGTCCGGTGGAACCAGGGGCGGCGGTTCCGGTGGCACGGCATCCGGCATGGCCGGATCCTGCAGGATCTCCTTGCCCAGTTGCGGTTCGATCCGCCCATTGTCGTCGGCGGTGGCGCCGGTTTTCAGCAGCACATCTTCATGTCGGGAGCCAAACGCCTGGTCCGAGCCCCGCCGATAGCGCCGCTGCTGCATCCAGTTGAATAATACGACTCCCATCACTACTATGAAACCAATAGCGATCAGGCTGATCTGCAATTCACTCATATTCGCAAGTTGATCAGAATTCCAGGGCCACATGCGGTTTGATTGCTTCCTCGATTTCCACCGCAACCACTCTTGAGACACCTTTTTCCTGCATGGTTATCCCTACCAGTTGCTGCGCCATTTCCATGGTGATCTTATTATGCGTGATGAACACGAATTGGGTGTAGCGCGACATTTTTCGAACGAGGTTACAAAAACGCTCGGTGTTGCTGTCATCCAGGGGCGCATCGACCTCATCCAGCAGGCAAAAAGGCGCCGGATTGAGCCGGAATAGCGAGAACACGAGCGCAAGCGCGGTAAGCGCCTTCTCGCCTCCCGAGAGCAGATGAATGGAACTGTTCTTTTTGCCCGGCGGCTGCGCCACTATTTGCACGCCTGAATCGAGAATTTCCTCGCCATTCAAAACCAGCTTCGCCTCGCCGCCGCCGAATATCGTGGGAAATAATTCGCCCAGATGATCGTTTACCTGGTGAACCGTCGCCAGGAGACGCTCCCTGGTTTCGGAATCTATTCTCCGGATTGCGCTTTTCAGCGTTTCCGATGCCTCATTCAAATCCTGTACCTGCGAATCCAGATAGCTCTTGCGTGTCTGGCATGCTTGCAACTGCTCCAGCGCACCCAGGTTGACGGCACCCAGACCTGCTATTTCAAGGTTGAGCCGGTTGATCTCAGCCTGGAGGGCGGAAGGACGCGTCTTTCCCAGGGCCGGCAGCAATTCCTCCTCATTGGCTCCCGATTCCCTTAACTGTTCGCCAAATTGATTTTCGGTAATTCGTGCTTCCTGCTGCTTGAGGCGCACGCTGTTGATGGCCTCGCGCAAGGGATGACATTTTTGCTCCGAAGCCATGCGCTCCTGCTCGATTTCACGCAATTCATTTCCCAGGGTTTCCTGGGCATTGCGCAACTCTCCGAGCCGTCCCTCCCGCTGCTCGCGATGCGCCAGCCATTCCTTCAACATCTCATTCAACCGGGTATCGTCAAAGGCCTCCTGTTCGGTTTGCAGCCGCTCCAGATAGGCCTGGAGCGCCACCCGATTCTCGTCAATGCCGCGAGCGGTATTTTCCAGTTCGGCGATATTATTCTGGCAAGTCTTTTCGTGGAACACCGCCTCCTGCATTTCCTTCCTTGAACTCTCGACAAGTTGACGTTGTTCTCGAAGGAGTTGTTCCGCAGCCTCAGCTTCGCATGTATCTTTTCGCAGTTGCTCCCGCAGCCGCTGGATTTGATGCCGATGTTCCGCCAGTTTTGTTTCGCTGTGGCCTTTACGCAAAACCTCTGTCTCTGCCTGCTGCCCGATTTCCGCCAACTCGGCATCGATCTGCCTGCGGCGCTGGCCAGTGCGTTCATTCAACTGGGTGAGCTTCAGTATCTGCATCTGGACGTCATGCTGCAAAGGCAGAAGCGCGTCCACATCGTGGCGCAGCCGAGATATGAGCGATTCCAGTTCCCGACAATCTTCTTCCGCAGCCTCCAGAGAGGATTTTTCGTTTATCAGACGATCTCCAAGTGGACGCATCTCTGTCTCGGCCTGGGTTATTTCGCGCTGCCGCGCCAACACGCCGTGCAACTGCGAATCAGGTGCGTAATAGGTAAGACTATGCCGCGTGACAATGTGTCCATGCCGCGTTACCAGCATTTCTCCCAAGGCAAGCGAGACTCGTTGCGCCAACGCTTCCGGGATATCATCAGCCATGAAAACGCCGTTCAGCCATTCGTGCAGCACCGGTTTTATTGCGTGACTGTTGCAGGCCACGTAGTGCCGCAATGACATCTTTTCCCCTGCCTTTACTTCCCCCGCTTCTCCTGCTTCTCCGTCTTGCGCTCTTTCCGCCGCAAGGCTTGCCACAGAACCCAGCGACTCGAAAAGCGTCCACTTGCCAGGAGGCGGGTCGGTCAACCAGCGACCTGCAGCCTCCAACTGATCAAGTTGCGTGCCGTTCAGCCGCTCGCGCAACACCGCCTCCAGCGCATCTTCCCATCCGTCGGCGATCTGCAGACTCTGCCATAAGCGTGGCAAGCCATGCAATTGGTGCCTGCCAAGCCAGTCACTGAGCCCCTCGCTGCCTTCCAGGCGGGACTGCAAGCGCTGCAATGCATTTACCCGAGCCTCTGCCTGAACGATACGCTGCTCCGTTGCTTGCACGTCGCGGACATGCTCATACCGGACTTCTTCGGCATCCCGCAACCGGTTCTCCGTATGCGCAAGTATCCGGCGTTTCTGCTCCAGGTCAACCGCGGCGCCTTCCGCTTGCCCCTGCAGGCGCGCCAGCGCCTCGGTTTCAGGCTGCGCCAGCGCTTCTCGCTCGCGCAGCAGGCGCGTGCGCCGCACCTCGAGATACCGAAAGTTTTTTTCGGCATGATCGCGATGACTTTCTTCCAGCTTCCCGGCCTGTTCGACGAGCAACAGATCATGCTGGGCTTCAATTACCCTGCCATGATGCAAACGGGCCGCGGCATCCGCCACGGGCAGTTTCTCATTTTCCATCGCGGCCTTTCGGGCGCAGGTTTCGCGCATCTCGCTTGCGAGCCGAAGTTCCGCGGTCTTCCGGTGCAAGCCGTCGATCGTGTCGGCCGCCTGTTTTTCGTGCTGCTCAAGCCGGGTTTTTGCTTCGCCGATTTGCTGTACCACGCGTTCCCGATTATCGCGCAGATGCCGTATTTGCTGCTCCACCTGAGCTACCTGCGCATTTGCAGCGTAAAGTTCTCCTTGTGCCTGATGCACGGTATCGCTGGTGGCATAGTGCCGGGCGCGCTTCTCTTCGAGATGTTTTTCAGTTCGGCGAAGAGTTGCAATTTCAAGCTCCAGACTTGCCTGGACCGACTGGAGCTCTTCTTCTGCAAGAATGCGGCGCGCGACGGCCTCCTGTTTACGCGCACACCATAAAAGGTTTTGCGCGGTCCGCAATTTCACCTTCGCCTCATTGAACTGGTGCGCCACCCTGGCCTGTTCATCCAGATGTGACAGCTGCTTTTCAAGTTCCTGGCAAATATCGTTCAGCCGCAACAAATTCTCCCGCGTGTCCGCCAGGCGCAACTCGGTTTCGCGGCGCCGCTCGCGGTATTTGGAAACACCCGCGGCTTCCTCCAGGAATAGGCGCAGATCTTCCGGCTTCGCCTCTATGATACGCGCAATCATTCCCTGCTCTATTATGGCGTAGCCACGCCCGCCTATGCCCGTACCCAGAAAAATATCGGCTACATCCCGGCGACGTACGTGAATATTATTGATGTGGTAAGTGGATTCGCCATCCCTCCGCAATATCCGCTTGATTGAAATTTCCGCATAGTTCGACCACTGGCCTGCCGCCTTGCCCAAACTATTGTCGAAAACCAGCTCCACGCTGGCGCGTCCCACGGATGCCCGATTGGCGGATCCGTTGAAAATCACATCCTGCATCGATTCACCCCGCAGCGCAGCCGCGCGGGATTCACCCAGAACCCAGCGCACCGCGTCAATAACGTTGGATTTCCCGCAGCCGTTGGGACCGACCACCCCTACCAGAGTACCTGGAAGGGAAATTTCGGTGGAATCCACGAACGACTTGAAACCGGCCAGTTTGATGTGAGAGAGGCGCAATTTAAGGTCTGCAGCAAGTATAATCGGCGGCTTGTGGCACTTTTTCTGAAGAACGCCTTCGGGCAATCCATTCTAACCGATTTGACAGAGATAAGAGAATGCCCAGTAAGCCTTCGAAAAAGCTGGAAACTTTCCCCAATCCGGCAACCCGTGACTTCCATATCCACATGGAAATTCCGGAATTTACCTGCCTGTGCCCGAAAACCGGACAGCCGGATTTTGCAACTCTCATCCTGGACTACATTCCGGATAAAAAATGCGTCGAGCTTAAAAGCCTCAAGCTCTACATATGGTCTTACCGCGATGAAGGCACTTTTCACGAAGCGGTGACGAATCGCATTGCCGATGACCTGGTCAGCGCAGTGAAACCAAGATATTTGCGTCTTACGGCGAGATTTTATGTACGAGGAGGCATTTTCACCACGGTCGTGGTGGATTATCGCAAACCAGGATGGGAGCCGTCGCCTGCGGTAGAACTGGCAAGATTTGACAGTCAGCATTCGACGCGCGAATGAATCCGCCGATGCTGGCAGACGGATGGCATGGAAATGGCCATTCCCGGCTTTTATCCATTGCCCGAAGCCTTGCTATCGCTGCTCTGGATTCATGCCCAAGCAAAATCCCGGTCCTGCTGCTATTCCGCGCGCTCCCGAATCGATCCCTGTCATAAAAAAAGCATGTGAGCTGTTGCCCCGGTTTCGGGGATGACAATCAAACGCGGGCAATTTCCCCATTTTTTCCGGAAGCGTCCTTCAGCACGCCCACCTTCTTTGGCCTCGCGTGCAATACATGCAGATGAAGCCGAGCAGCAGAAGGACTCCTGTTCCTGGCTCTGGCACCGGCTGGACCTCCCTGCCGCCTCCGCCGATTTCTCCATCTCCCGTGCCCATGCCGGGAGTGGCGCCTGTATCAGGAGCACTGCCGCTTCCGCTCCCCCTCCCCTTATCGCCATCGTCTCCGCCAGAAGAAGTAGTTGGAGTGATCCCGCCGCTGGCGCCGCCCGGGGCGCCTCCGCCGGGACTATTGGCGGTATAGGCGGGAACAGGATTATTTCTCAAATTGGAATTGGCGTTATTGCTATTCACAATAGCGTCAAGGCGATTTCTGCCGGCGCTACTACTGATGTTCGCCAGACCGCCTTCTCCGAAGCAATCGTTATCGTGCAACTCCGATTTTCCTCCAAAGTAGCGCTGGCGTTGCATGCACTCTTTCCGCTGGCCCGGCCTGGCAATGGTCTGGCCATCAGAAAGGGGAGCCGCATCATGGCCGGACATGTGCTGGTTTTCTACCATCGCGCGCCAATCCACGATATCGATGCCCAATGTCGCGAAAAACTCTGCCATGGCCATGTCATCGTAATCAAATCCAAAACCGGAAATGACGATATCATCATGAGATCCGGAGATTGCCGAGGCAATGAATTTTTCCATGCTCCCGTCCTGCATCGAAAATCCGAAAGGGAGATGAAATTCGGGAAGAAAATCGAATGGTCCGTGATATTTACCCAGCAGCGCACTAATGCCGAGGCTTTCTGCATTCCACGGCAGCATGCGAACAAACGGCTGCATCTCATCGGAACCCGGTCTGCTTTTATTGGCGCCAGCCATACTGATGGATCCCGCGCCATGATCCTCGGCCTCCCTCGAATTTGCCAGTCCCATCGTTATGGGAATAGCGTAGCCATTCTCCGAAAGCAGAAATGCGGACAACAACCCTAATCGCAAAATGAAGTTTTTTACGTCCATGCCAAGATAATCCAAGACAATCCAAGACAATCCAAGACAGCCCGAGATATTTCTTCTGAATCTTTGCTTGCTACCGTGCTTGTAGCCATCAGGCAAGCCATTCCTCAATGGGCGCATCTTAACAATTCTGGCGATAGGGACAATTGGACCTTGGTACATCCCGCTCTCCGTCCGGTATAACGATTTAACGATTGCCGGCTTTGGAGGGCACGCTTGTCCATGCTATTCCCGATTTGCAGTGACGTGAACCCAGCCCGGCGGCCTTGACTCATTGCTTGTGCGTCAACCCGGCGGGCAATACAACTGTAGGATGGAATGACGAGAAAGGGCCTGGTGATGGACGAGTCAGACAGGAGCAGGAAAAGCTGGAAAAGGACAAGCAATCGTTACTAAAAAATTACCGCCGCCGCATATGTCCAATTTATGCTTTACTCAGTTATGCTTTACTCAGCTGTCGTCTTGGAAAAACCGTTCAGGACGATCACCCCGGCAACAATCAGCGCCAATCCGAGGATGGCCGGAGCGTCCAGGGCTTGTCCCAGTACCAGCCATGCCACGAGGGTAATAAGCACGATGCCCGCGCCGGACCAGACCGCGTAGGCGATGCCCACCGGGATGGTATGCAAAGCCAGGGACAGAAAGTAAAACGCAGCCCCATATCCCGCTATTACGACCAGCGATGGCCATAGTTGCGTAAAACCATTGCTGGATTTCAAGACCGAGGTGGCGATCACCTCGCTTACTATGGCAATCGACAGGAAAAACCACTGGTTCATATCGGACCCAAAAAAATAAAACCCGAGCGGCACATCCGATGACATCAAGAATATTTTGTGCGCGCTTTGGCTGATCGATTACTGGTTGCGTCAATGCATCTCCGGATTCGCGCCAGCACGGGTTGGGCAACCTCCTGATTCCGTGCTATGCCGAACGACCACCGCAACAAAAATATTTTGCTGCATGAACGCACACAGGGCAAGCAGCGCAAATGCTGGAAATAGATGGCGTGCGCGACGGGTGGATTACGAATGATAAAGGAGGTTGTCACTCATTATTGAGGTAGCAGGAATTATTTCAGTATCTGCAGAAGGTATACTGGGCATAACTTCGGTTCTCCTATTCGACTCATGCCCGATACCATCGGCCGATCTTACCCAACACGAGCATTTGATACGCTCGTCAAACATGGCGTGCATCCGGTGCTTGCCCGGATTTATGCCGCTCGCGGTATAGAAGAACCGGAGCAGCTCGATGTAAGCTGGCGCCGCCTGATTCCGTTTGATCGCCTGAAGAATGCTTCTGCCATGGCCGCGCTCCTCGCCGATGCCATTTTTGCGGAAAAACGCTTGTTGATCGTGGCGGATTACGATGCCGACGGCGCCACCGCCTGTGCGGTCGGTATTCGCGCATTGAAGAAATTTGGAGCCGTGGTGGATTATCTTGTACCCAACCGTTTTGAATTCGGGTATGGCCTTACCCCCGAGATCGTGCGCCTCGCCGCTGCTGGCGCACGCCCTCCGGACATCATTATCACGGTGGACAACGGCATTGCCAGCGTTGAGGGCGTAGCTGAGGCCAGCAGGCTCGGCATCAAGGTATTGATTACTGATCATCACCTGCCGGGGGAAGAACTGCCAGGCGCCGCAGCGATCGTGAATCCCAACCAGCCCGGCTGCATTTTCCCGAGCAAGCATCTCGCGGGAGTGGGCGTCATGTTTTACATGATGCTGGCGCTAAGAGCCGAACTGCGTGCCAGGAACGTATTTTCCTCTTCCCGGATCGAACCCAACCTTGGCAGCCTGCTCGATCTGGTCGCGCTCGGCACCATCGCAGATGTGGTAATGCTCGATGACAATAACCGCATTCTCGTGCACCAGGGATTGGAGCGCATCCGCCGGGGCCGCGCCTGCGCAGGGATCAGCGCACTGCTGCGGGTCACACAACGAAATTGCCGGAAAATATCGACCTATGACCTGGCTTTCGTTCTGGGTCCACGATTGAACGCGGCGGGACGCCTTGATGACATGGCGCTGGGGATCGAGTGCCTCATCACGGACGATGAAACCCGGGCCGCACAAATTGCCCTTCAACTCGACGCGCTCAACCGCCAGCGTCGGGAGATCGAAGCAGACATGCGGGAAACGGCGGTCTCCATGGTCGACACTCTCTTTTCCTCGCGTGAACCGCAACCTTCCGGCCCCTTGAGCAGATATAGCCTCAGCCTGTTTGATCCCGGATGGCATCAAGGCGTCATAGGCATCCTCGCATCGCGCCTCAAGGAAAAATTCCACCGCCCGGTTATCGCATTCGCTCCGGGCAGCAATGACGAGATAAAGGGCTCGGGGCGATCCATCAAAGGCTTCCACCTGCGCGATGCGCTGGACCTCGTATCCAAGCGGCATTCCGGCCTGTTGCTGAAATTTGGCGGGCACGCCGCCGCGGCCGGACTCACGATACGGAGCTGCGATTTCGAAAAGTTTCGCGATGCTTTCGAACAAGCTGCTCAAGTATTGCTCAAGCCCTCCGATCTCATATCCATCATCGAAACCGACGGTGATCTCGACGAATCGGAAATAAGCCTGGAGCTTGCCCGGCATCTCACAGTCCAGCCGTGGGGACAAGGTTTTACGCAACCCGCCTTCAATACCCGCTTCCTTGTAGCAAATCAGCGGATCGTCGGCGACAAGCATCTAAAGCTAAAGCTGAAAAGGCGAGGTTCCGGGCTGGTGGCATTCGAAGCGGGACCCGAACCAGCGGGGGAAGGCCGTATATATGACGGCATGTTATTCTTTCATACTGGTCCCCTGCCGGATGTCATCGATGCGGTCTATCGGGTGCAGATAAACGAATTCAACGGCGATGACAATCTTCAATTCATTCTGGAACATTGGAAACAATGTGAGGCTTGAAGCCGGGCTCTTCCCCTCGGCGGCTTGATCGGTACCTGCAACTTCATCTTCCTCATCCACAACCCGCAACAGACCCCGGGAACGGCTCGGACAACTGGCATATAATGTCCGTCTTTTTCTGAATGATGCGGTTTATTGCCTCCATCAGTAACAACCTCAGATGCCTTCTTCACCAACCATTCCCTCGCAAGGCTCGATAGCCCGGTACCCCCTTTTTGACGGATCCGGAGATGCCCTGGCTCTTGCGCGGCTGGCGCAGCGGACAAAACCCCTTGCCATCATTGCGGCCAGCGCCCTTGCTGCGCAGAGACTGCTGGAGGAAATCCCATTTTTTGCGCCAGAGCTGAAGACGAGCCTGCTGCCGGATTGGGAAACGCTGCCTTACGACACTTTCTCGCCACACCAGGATCTCATTTCAGAACGGCTGGCCACGCTTTACCAGCTCATGAGCAGAACCTGCGATGTGCTGATCGTGCCCGTGACCACGGCGCTCTATCGCATGCCGCCCCCGAAATATCTTGCGGCGAATACGTTTTTTCTTGAACGCGGGCAGGTAATCGACCTGAATGCGCTGCGAGCCCAAATGACGCTGGGAGGCTACACCCACGTGACCCAGGTGATATCACCCGGGGAATACAGCCTGCGCGGCGGGCTGCTCGACCTGTTCCCGATGGGAAGCGCGCTGCCTTACCGGATTGATTTGCTGGATAATGAAATAGAAACGATTCGAACTTTCGATGTGGATACGCAAAGGAGCGTGTATCCCGTCACGCAGATACAAATGCTGCCGGCGCGCGAATTCCCCCTGGATGAAGAAGGGCGCACGCGCTTTCGTGGCAAGTTTCGCGAAAAATTCGAGGGCGACCCCTCAAAAAAACGCATTTACAAGGATGTGAGCAAAGGGATCGCGCCGCCCGGTATCGAGTATTATCTGCCGCTGTTTTTCGAGCATACCGCAACCCTTTTTGACTATTTGCCGCAAACGACGCTTCTGTGTCTTCATCATGAGCTCCAGCCGACGATCGAAAATTTCTGGCGCGACACCCAGTCGCGCTATCAGTTGCTGCGCGGAGACAACGAACATCCGCTTTTGCCTCCCGCCGATTTATTCATCTCTGCGGATGCTTTCTTTGGGGCGCTAAAACCTTATCCCCGTGTCGAGATTCCATCCGATGGCACAAGCACCCTGCAGGACGGCGAAAAATGGACCGAGCAACTCCCATCCCTTCGGATAGACCGACGGGCTGAGCATCCCGCTGGAAATCTTGCCGCATTCGTTTCCCGATTCGCGGGCGCATCCAGCCTGCCGGAAGGCCGCATACTGCTGCTGGCGGAGAGCCTGGGCCGCCGGGAACTGGTGGCCGACCACCTGAACCAATTCGGCCTGCATCCGGATACCTGCAACGATTATGCGCAGTTCCTGGCTGGCACGCAGCCGTTCATGCTGGGGGTTGGCCCGCTGCATTCGGGTTTCATACTTGCGGGCGAGGGGATGGCGTTCGTCACGGAGAACGAGCTCTACGCCCGCCACCTGCATGGACGCCGCGAGCGGGATTCACGCAAAGCCACTGCCGCAAGCGATGCCATGCTTCGCGACCTCTCCGAGATCAAATCGGGAGATCCGGTGGTGCACGAGCAACATGGCATCGGTCGCTACCTGGGATTGGTGAGCATGGATATGGGAGAAGGCATGACCGAATTCCTGTCGCTCGAGTATGCGGGGGGAGATAAGCTTTATGTGCCGGTCTCGCAATTGCACCTTATCGGAAGATATAGCGGCGCGGCGCCGGAAGCCGCACCCCTGCACAAACTGGGAAGCGGCCAGTGGGACAAGGCAAAGCGCAAGGCAATGCTGCAGGTGCGCGATACTGCCGCCGAATTGCTGAATCTTTATGCCCAGCGCAGCGCGAGGCCAGGCCACGCCTTCAAGCTCAAGGAATCTGATTACGAGGCCTTCGTTGACGGCTTTGGCTTTGAGGAAACGCCGGATCAGGCGGCCGCCATCGGTGCGGTCATCGAAGATCTGACCGCCGGCAAGCCCATGGATAGGCTGATATGCGGAGATGTGGGTTTCGGAAAGACCGAAGTGGCGTTACGGGCTGCTTTCATTGCGGTTTCGGATGGCAAACAAGTAGCGGTGCTGGTGCCAACCACCTTGCTGGCCGAGCAGCACTTCCAGAACTTCTCCGATCGCTTCAGCCTTATCGCGGATGAGTGGCCGGTCAGGATCGCGGAACTTTCGCGTTTTCGCTCTCCCAGGGAGCAAACCCAGGCGCTGGCGGGATTGGCCACAGGGCAGATAGACATCGTTATCGGTACCCATAAGCTCATCCAGAAAGGTGTAAAATTCAAAAACCTGGGCCTGATCATCATCGACGAGGAGCACCGTTTTGGCGTGCGCCACAAGGAACAGCTGAAAAATCTTCGTTCCGAAGTGGATGTATTGACCCTTACCGCCACGCCCATTCCCCGAACCCTGGCCATGTCACTGGAAGGTCTGCGTGATTTTTCCGTGATTGCAACTGCTCCTCAGAGGCGCCTCGCCATCAAGACATTTGTCACCCGCTTTTCGGAGGGGATCATCCGCGAAGCAGGTTTACGCGAGCTGAAACGCGGTGGGCAAATATATTTCCTGCATAACGAAGTAAGCACTATCGGACAAATGCAGGAAAAGCTCACCCGGCTGCTGCCGGAGGCTCGGGTATGCATTGCGCATGGACAGATGCGCGAACGCGAGCTGGAGCACGTGATGAAGGATTTTTATCAGCAAAGATTCAACCTGCTGCTTTGCACCACGATAATCGAAACCGGCATCGATGTCCCCACTGCGAATACCATCATTATCAATCGCGCGGACAAGTTCGGCCTGGCCCAACTGCATCAGTTGCGAGGAAGAGTTGGCCGTTCGCATCATCAGGCATACGCTTATCTGCTGATCCCCGACGGGGAAGCGCTCGGGGCCCAGGCGAGAAAACGCCTCGAAGCCATCCAGGCAATGGAGGAATTGGGCGCCGGCTTTTTCCTCGCCATGCACGACCTGGAAATTCGGGGTGCGGGAGAGGTATTGGGAGAATCGCAAAGCGGCGAAATGCATGAAATCGGCTTTAATCTCTACGCGTCGATGCTCGATGCAGCCGTTTCGTCACTGAAAGAAGGCAAGGAACCCGACATGCAGCACCCGTTGGGAATTACCACGGAGATAAATTTGCATGTGCCTGCCCTCTTGCCGGATGATTACTGCAAGGACATACATGAGCGACTGGTACTATACAAACGGATGGCGAATTGCGGGAGTGATGATCAACTGGACGATATGCAGGGGGAGCTGATCGATCGCTTCGGCTTATTGCCCGAGGCTGCCAGGTCGCTGCTGGATTGCCATAGGCTGCGCATCGCCGCCAGGCCGCTTGGAATCACGCGCGTTGAAGCCGGCGCTGATGCTATTCAGGTCCATTTTGTTCCCGACCCGCCGGTGGATCCCTTAAGGATCGTCGCGCTCATCCAGCGCAACCGCGAATATGAATTCTCCGGACCTGATCGCCTGAAGGTTCGCGCAAGGATGGCAAACGTGGCGGAAAAAGTAAAAAAAATAAAGAATTTGATCGCCGAGCTAAGCGGCAAAACTGTCTGATACGAAAAAATGAGAATGTGCGCGGCATCTCAATCACATTCCCCAATGGTAGCGCCTGTATCCCCCTATTCAAGAGCCATGGCTTGTTACGTCGGCAATCGGTACCGCCTGATCGCCAGCATGGCCCTTCCCGGAAATCGATCCCGATGACACTGCTAAACAGTATTAAAAGCAAAATCGTCGTGTTTTCCATTCTTGCAACGCTGATACCGTCTCTGGGACTGGGATTGCTCTCATTCCGGCAAAACGAGGCGCTGATCTCGGAAACTGTCACAAGGGAGCTGCGTACTCTTGTGAGCGATGCCGATCATGAGATCGAACTCTGGCTCGATAGGCGCATGCATGAAGTACGCGTATCCTCCACATCAAACGCGGTAATGGACGGACTATCCGCGATAGCGCGGCCTGCCGCAAAACCGCGAGCAGGCTCGGGTGCCGGAAGCATCCAGGCTTTACCCCACTATTTGCGTTCGGTGAAGGAAAAACTCGACACTCTCCAGGAGCTTACCGTGGTCAATCCTGAAGGGCGGATCATCGCCAGCAGCACGCAGGCGCCCGTTGCGGTGAAGCTCCCTCAGGAATGGTCCCAGGATGCGCTCACGGATGGTCTCGTGGTTGTGCCGCCGCACTGGGATGAGCAGTACGGTGCCGCAACCCTCGCTGTCGCGATTCCGGTTTTGTCCTACGACAACCTGGTGCTGGGCGCCCTGGTCGCGGTGCTCGACTTGAGCACGCTGCAACCCCATCTAAAAAGCGCCACGAAATCCCCGCCGGGAAATGTGCTCCTGCTCGACGCCGACGGCAAGGTCCTTACCAGCAGTTACGAGGACGGCAAACGGCTGGTCTCCCTGGAAAGCTCCGTATTCCGCCAGCTAAAAGCGCATCCCGGAGAATCCCTGTTTTTCAAAGGGATGGCCAAAAGGGAAGTTATCGGGCTGGCTGATACGTCATCGGAATTACCCATTACCATCCTTGCGGAGCGCGATCGGGGGGAGGTCTACGATGCTTGGGTAAAATGGCGCAATATGTTTCTCGCACTGGTAAGCGGATTGGCAATAGTGGTTGCCGCAGTGGCTTTTCAGATGGGACGCTCCATAGTGCGCCCGCTTCAAAAGCTTATGGCGGCGGCCGACCGGATTGCGGATGGGGATCTCGAGATACGGCTAACAGCGACGCGAAACGATGAACTAGGGCATCTCACCCGGGTATTCAACGAGATGGCAGGCAGGCTGCGCCAGAATCATGCGGAAATCATGGCGGCAAACCAGGCGATGCAGCAACAGAATCGCGTGCTGGAAACCCTTTCGATCACCGACAGCCTCACCGGCCTGTACAACCGCAGCAAGCTGGATGCGATCCTCAGCGATCAGCTCGCGCGCTTCAGACGCACGCAGCGGGAATTTACGCTGCTCATGATGGATATCGATCATTTCAAAACACTCAACGATACTTACGGCCACCTGACAGGAGATGAGGTTCTTGCCGCTGTAGCGCAAATACTTTCCCAGTCGATCCGCAGCATCGATTACGCTGCACGTTACGGAGGCGACGAGTTCATCATTATCCTGGTTGAAACATCGGCTGCGCAGGCATTGAAGACCGCCGAACGCATCTGCAACCAGGTGGAAGGCATGGTTTACAACATCGATGGCTCGTCGATAGCGGTAACGGTGAGCATTGGCATCGTCCAGTGCCAGCCCGAGGACGAGACGCCAATCGCGGTTCTCGCCCGTGCAGATATGGCTCTTTACGAAGCGAAGCGCGCCGGCCGCAACCGCGCCCATTACGGACTATAGGAAACCTCCTTTACGGTTTTCCGACAACCGCCTCGACCAATGTGTTCAGCACCCAGCCTGACCGCCCATCTGCAGTTTGCACCAGCAGCCAATCGCCTCGATAAGCTTCTGACGTAATCAAGGAACCTTTTTGCAGCATGCTCGCCACCATTCCCTCCGGGCCAGGCTTGTGCCTGAGGTTTGCATTGGCGATAGCACGCATGGGGATGGGAACTTGCAGCGACACCGTCACCTGGCGCGGATCGGAAGCTTTTCGCAACCGGCTATGCTTTGCCATCTCGATAACCTCTCCAGCTTGTGCCGCCTGATCCATCGCCGCGCCATAGTTATCCTCGGAATAGGAGGTGGCGGCTGCATCCAGCAAGCGCTTTGCCTGCACACTCAGGCCTTGTTCAGTGGCAGAAAGAGGTGTTGATTTCAAGTTCTCCAGCGCTATTTCTACTTCCGCAATAGTTGATGCCGCGGCTGGACGCGTAGCCAGCCGGCGAAGCCGCACCTGGGCATAGGCCGCCTGGTTGGTGGTTTCCTGCAAGGTTTTTGCCTGATCCTGCTGACGGGCCTGTTGCGTCCTGATCTGTGCTTCCTTCTCTGCCAGCAGCTTCTGCAGCCGCTCGATTTCATTCTGCTGCGCTTCTTTTTCCGCCAGCAATTTCTGCAGGCGTCCTATTTCCTGCTGCTCATCGACGCACAAGGCGGGGAGGATGGTTGGTGCCGGCACTCCAGTCGGGGCGGGCTTCATGATGCTGCTGCACCCCATGACATTCAAGCCTACCACGATTGCCACTACCCAGCCTGGCATCCGGCTGATGCAAGCCATGCGCGTACTGTATGGCTCACGCCGCTGTATCAACAATCTTCCCACCTCGATCCCCTGATCCCGATATCCGCAACAGGCACATGTCATCCTGCAATTCCCGTTTCACTATTCGGCTATATGGTACAACCACGATGGCTCCATTCTGAAAAACAGCGGCTGCGTAACTATACCAGCCCACCCAGCTCAGGCTCATGTTTCCCGGGCGTTTCATTTTCAAGCAGCGCTTCCTTGATCGGCACTACGCGGCTTGCAGCAAGCTTGGCACGCGCTCTCGCCTGGGTAGTATCGGCGCCGTTGGCCAGCGCGACGCCCATGCGGCGCCGGACAAATGATTCAGGCTTGCCGAAGAGACGCAAATCGCTTTGGGGAACACGCAATGCATCATCCACTCCACGAAATGCAATCGCCCGATCCTCCAGTGTTCCGTAGATGACCGCGCTTGCCCCCGGCGCACGCAAACCCGTGTCTACCGAAAGTCCCAGGATGGCGCGGGCGTGCAGCTCAAACTGGCTCTGGACCTGGCTGCACATCGTTACCATTCCGGTGTCATGAGGACGCGGGCTGACTTCGCTGAACCATACGTCATTCCCCTTGATAAACAGCTCCACGCCAAAAACACCCCGTCCTCCCAGGTCCGCCGTAACCTTTTCGGCAATATGGCGCGCACGTTCCAATGCCAATGGCGGCATTGGCTGAGGCTGCCAGCTTTCCACATAATCGCCGTTAACCTGGATATGGCCGATGGGTTCGCAGAAGTAGGTTTCCGCCTGGCCGGCCGGATTGGCCGCCCGTACCGTAAGCTGGGTGATTTCATAATCAAAAGGAATGAATCCTTCAACGATGACTCGTCCCTGGTCTACCCTGCTGCCTCTCCCGGCATAGTGCCAGGCCGCCTCCAGCGCTTCCGGATTATCGACCTTCGATTGCCCCTTGCCGGAAGACGACATGACCGGCTTGACCAGACAAGGGTAGCCGATACCCTTCTCCACGGCCTGCCGTAATTCCTCCAGACTGCTGGCAAAAGCGTAAGGCGAGGTGAGCAAACCCAGGGTTTCGGCTGCGAGGCGGCGGATTCCCTCGCGATTCATTGTCAGATGCGCGGCACGCGCGGTCGGTATGACCCGCGCCAGTCCTGCCCGCTCGACTTCAATCAGGGCACCGGTATTGATAGCCTCGATTTCCGGCACGATGATGTGAGGCCGCTCCCGCATTATCAGGCCATGCAACGCCTCGCCATCCGTCATATCGATGACATGAGCGCGGTGGGCGACCTGATGGCCCGGCGCATCCGGATACCGGTCCACCGCGATGGTTTCGACGCCGAAACGCTGCAGGGCAATGATGACCTCCTTGCCGAGCTCGCCGCTGCCCAGCAGCATTACCCGGATAGCGGTGTGACTGAGCGGCGTGCCGAATATATATTGTTCAGCCATGGGATGAATTCCTCGTCAATGATTCTTTTAAAGGATACGCCAGAAAATTCCTAATCCTACCGCGACGGCCTCCTGCATGGCTACCGTTATCCCTAGGCCTGGCATTTCGGAGCTAATGATGGCAGGAAACCAGTGGTGCCGACTGCATGGCATCCGCTGGCGATTGGCAGCGATTACTGGCAAAATACACTCGTCTATCGCTCCGCCATTTTTTGCCGGCAAGCCAGTGCCAAAGTTCCTGGCACCGAATACATCATTGCCCCTCCTGCCGGCAGGACACGCAATCCTCGAAGGACAACCAACATCCGGCAAGCCTGCTCGTAGCGAGCAGTGCCAGGAAGCATTTTTAACAACAATTTATCTATCTATTATGAATCTCATTATCCAAGGCCTCGATATTGCGAATTACGATTTAAGGGAGCTGGCAAAACTCGCCGGCGCTGACCAGATCGAGCGCATTACCGGCGAGGCGTTCCGGCTGAGAAATGCCAGCCGGCACGAACACGTCGCGGAATATTGCGCCGAAGCTGGGCTGGACTTTGCTTTTGTCGGGGAAGCTGTACGGCTTGCGGATTTCGGGCTGGTGGCAATGGATATGGATTCCACCTTGCTCGCAATCGAATCGATAGACGAAATAGCGGATATGCAAGGCATCAAGCCGCAAGTGGCGGAGATCACCCAGCGGACCATGCGCGGCGAGATAGTTTTCGCGGAGAGCCTGCGGCAGCGCACCGCCCTGCTTGCGGGACTGGATCAGCGCGCGCTGCACGAGGTTTACGAAAACCGGGTCCGGCTGAGCCCCGGGGCAGAAAAAATGCTGCGTGGAATGAAATCCGCCGGACTCAAGACGATGGTCATCTCCGGCGGATTCACATTTTTTACCGACAGGATCAAAACAGATCTTCACTTTGACTACACGGCCGCCAACACCCTGGAGATCGTCGATGGCAAACTGACAGGAAAAGTACTAGGGGAAATAATAGGGGCGGGCGGCAAGGCCGTGGCACTGGAACAAGTCCGGAACGAGCTTGGATTGAAACGGGAGCAGATCATCGCCATAGGAGATGGCGCGAATGATCTCAGGATGATGGAGGCGGCTGGGGTCAGCATCGCTTATCACGCCAAGCCCATCGTCCAGGAAAAGGCGACTTACGCACTCAATCACGTCGGCCTGGATGGGGTGCTGAACCTGTTCGCGTAACTGGCACCGCCATCCATTCAATTTTATCGATCCTGCATACGCCGGCCAGGTTTGGAAAATCAGGCTGTCAGGAGGAGAAGCGCATCGGGATATGCGCTCATTCAATATGCCATGCTCAATAGCTGAAGGCGGCCTCGACCAGATAAGTGCGTTGCGGATAAGGATGGAATACGAAAGCCTGATCGTTATTGATATTGGTAATACCGAATGAAACCCGGCTCTTCAGGCCATTCTGCAGCTTGAATCGGTAACTGGTCTTGAAGTCCATGAAGAAGAAGTCGCTTTGCGCGCCGAAAACGTTGTTTACAAAATCCTTGTTATCCAGATCGTTGAATGAATCGCTGGTGTAACGCCCGGAGAACGATATGTCCCATGCTTCGGTAGCATTGTAGGTGACAAAGAAGTTGGCACGCCAGTGGGGCAGGCGGATGCGCTGCTTGCCGGTGAGATTAAAACTATCTGGTCCCAATGGATTCAGATCGGTTAGAGTGGGAGTGGGCGGGACATGGTTGGGAGCTGTGAAGTTGATCAACGGTCCCTTGTCCACCTTCGCATTCATCCAGGTCCCGTTGAACATGAAATCAAATTTTGAACCGAAGATGCGGCGCTGGTCTAAAATCAACTCGACTCCTGTGGTGCTGGTCTGGTCGATATTCTGGAATGAGCTCTGGGTCAACACTCCCGAGGCGCTAAGCACCTGCTGAATTGCATCCTTGATATCGTCGCGGAAGGCATTCACGCGGATATAACCGCGCGGCAACCCATATTCCACCATGAAGTTATGGTGCACACCGTTCTCAGGCTTGAGATTGGCATTCGCTGCAACAATCATCGTCGGGCTGCTGAGCGACTGGAACAGCTCCGCAATGACGGGAAACCGATGCGCCCGGCCGAAGGAATAGCGGATTTTCCAGGGTCCAGGTTCGTAGCCCAGCGAGACCTTGGGGGAAAGCGCGGATACTGCCCGATCCGGCACTGGGGTGCTTTGAGAGGAACCGCTGCCAACAACACCGTTCATGGCTGACCACCACTCCTGGCGAGCGCCCACGGTCACGTCCCAGTTCGGCAGGAAACGATATGCCGATTGGGCAAAAATCGCATGGGTCGAGGTCTGTCCGTCATTATTCCTGCCGGCTTGCAGCGCTCCCCGGGTCATGGTGGCATAGTCCAGCAAGGAATACTGGCGGAAGCTCAAGGTATACAGGTCAAAGTGATACCCGCCGAGCAGGGAAATCTTTTCGTTCCCGAATAATGCCGGGGTGCTTATCTTGAGATCGTAATTCAACCAGCTGAACTTCTTGAAATCCTGAAGCTGGCCCGTACCGTTCCCATCTGAATCAGCGGGATTGAAGAATGCGGTTGCGCGAACATCTTTGAGAACGTCAAAGTGGCTGATGGTGCTATCGATGTTCCAGTTAGGGGTTAGCGCACCACGAAGTTGCAAGCCGAGATTCAGAGTCTCGCGCTTGTCCGAGCTAAAACCAAATCCCCGGTTAAGGACATCAAATGTCGAACCATCAAAATTTGCATTAGGCAGTGTCTTCGGCTGAGTTTGAGCAGCATTCTGCGGCCCGCCATAAAATGGCTGCCCTGCATTGTCCTGCAAATAATTACGCGGATGATTCTGGTTGCGCGTCCTGTCTTCATAGGCCACCGTGAAAATTGTCTGGAGATCGGAGGTGATATCGTAGCCCAGCTTGCCCTTGAACAAATGCGTGTTTACTTTTTCTGGTCCGGTATCGCCGTAAATGATGCTCGGCGTGCCGCGGGTGTCAGGTGTGCGAATCCCGCCGTTGACCGCCGTCGTGCCATCGGTAGGTATATGCCCTCCCAGTCCCGTATTGTCGATAAAATAAGTCATGGGATGGCCCTGCGCTTCAAGACGGTTGTAGGACAGGAATACCGTCAGCACGTCCTTGATGCGGTTGCCATAGGACACGAATTGCCGGTCACCAATGAATGTTCCCTTATCCGGCCCGTAGAGGTTGTAGGGCTGAATGAAGAGGCTGCTTTCCATGTAAAATTCCTGCTTGCGCGGCATGCGGGTTTTGATATTGACGACCCCGCCAATGGAATTGCCGCTGTATTCGGCCGAGAAAGGGCCATATACGACATCGACCGCATCGATTTCGTTGGGACCGACCAGCGACCAGCGCGGCGCGCCGTTGAATGACGCTTGCAGAAAATTATGCAGCGGCAACCCGTCGGCATAAACCATGTTGCGCGCGGTCGAAAACATATCCGCGCCGCGAATGCCGAGAACCCCGTTGGGATCACCGACATAACGCTGGCGGATCTGCAGGCTGGGCTGGTACTTGAGCACTTCCTCCGTGGTCTGCGCGTTCTGGCGCTCGATCTGGGTGCGCGTGACGCGCGTGGAAGGGGAAGTATAGTGGGAATCGCGCTCCACCTCCCCGGTTACGACCATTTCCTTGAATATCGTTTCTTTCTGAATCACTGGAGGCGCAACCGCGCCTTTTTCCTTGTCCTTATCTCCCGCTGCGTCCTTTTCGGCTCCCTCGGCATTAACCTCCTTATCAGCAGGAAGGCGCACGGGAGCAGGCGAAGCGGGCGCCACCTGCTTCAACTCGGCCACGTTTCGCGAAACGATGGTAGCCGGAATCTCGTGAATTACCGAATTGCTGCTGCCGGCAGTTGGTTTAGCGCTCCCGGAAGCAAGGTATGAGGCGCTATTGGCGCTGGGAAATGCCGGGGGCGAAACGTTCGGGTTCCCCTCCGGCGCCGGAACGCTGGATTGCTCCATACTTTCCGCGTTGCATGGTGGAACAAGAAATGTGCAAAGCAAACCCGCCAAGGCGAGGAAAATGGATTTCATATTGTTCTAATGCCTTCGCCTGTCTTTAATTTCTAATAACTACCAGCTTATGGATGCTGTTCTAGGGAAGCGCTGAACAAATCTCCGCTGGCGCGGCGGTGGTTTTGCGGGATGGGATGCGCGAAAGGCGACGACGCGAATGGTGCGACCGCGCAGGGCGGAGCAGTGTCTTCCGAAGGAAGATGCGACCCCGTAGCGGGATGCCTGCGCCCCAACAAAACTGTGGTGCGGTCGAAGCATCCCCTCCGCTGCCCGATCCCCGCTCTGCGGGGCCCCTCGGGCGACGCTCCGGGGCGCTCCTTCGCTAGGAGCCTGACAAGGCAGACCACTCGCAAAGCCCCGCCCCATAAGGGTTGCAGCAAAATCGAGCACTCATGGCGTTGCGCTCCTTGGCATCGTAGTCCCAGCTACGACCTGCGTCGCGCGCCTTATGATCATCCCAATTTTGCCAGCAACGCGCTCAGTGAGGATTTGTTCAGCGCTTCCCTAGGAACTGTTAATATTTGTTACGCACCCGCGTTGCTGTGCGAAAAAACATGAGGGCAAGGCGCGAAGCGCAGGGCATAGCCGGCCTATGGCCCAGCTTTGCAACACCGCACCCACGTTTTTTCGTGCGCAACCCGGGAGGACGGGACGGAATTTCACCCAACCCATCGTTACTCGCCGCTTGCAGACCTTGCTCTGCTGCGCGGCTCGTACCTTGTTCCGACTGAAATCCATCGCCGTCATGGGTGAGAAACAAGTATCAACAGGCCATAGTATGCTTTTAACATACCATGTCATTCTTTTTACCGGAAAACCGTTTTATCCCTGCTCCTGAAATCATCTCCCGGTCAACCGGTCGAACCGCAAGACCCGCAGGCCTTCGGTTGCGGTATTCCACACCACCAGGACCTTATCGCGGTCGATCAACGGAACTGGATAGTCGGTCGCCCCGGCAGATTCCATCAAACGCTGAGGTTCGCTCCAGGATTCTCCCGAATCATTGGAGTACATCATTTGTGCGGAGTAGGCGGTACCGTCGAACTCGCGCCAGGTCAGGAGAACCGTCCTGCCATCAGCGGCAACCCAGGCATGGTTTGCCTGCGCCGCGGCATTGCCGATAGCAAGCGGTTCCGATTGCCAGTTGCCTTCCATTCTTCTGTAGAACAATCCCTGGCGAACCGTTCCATTTGTAAACCAGGCGAGGTGCAACTGGCCCCGCCCATCGACTGCGATGCTGCCCCCGTTATGGGGACAGGCATCGATTTTCCATTCGTCGCGAGTGGCGCGGCGCACCCACCCTTTGTCCAGGTATGCAATCGCGAAGTCGCGCGTATTGGTATCGAAAATATTTCGCCAGAAAACTATCGGACCCTCGCCGGTCCACGCCGTGGCGATACGGCAGCATTCGCACGTATGCTGCTGGAATCTCCGGTTAGCGCCGAAACTTGCGCCATTGTCGCCGGACCTGGCGGTGTAGATCGATACGCCAGAAAACGCTTCGCCTTTTTCCTTTGCGGCATCCCGGTCGCGGGCATCCAGCCACGCCACAACCGCACCGCCTGTGCCATTGATCGCCAGCGTGTCGAAACGATGGCTGGTCACCCGGCCGTCATCATTCAAGGTAATGGGCGGGGAAAAGGTCCGTCCGGAATCGATGGAACGCGCAAAGCGGACATTTCCGGCATATTTCTGCGGGAGCGACTGTATCCAGGTCAAAAGGATAGCGCCATCGCGCGCCACGGCAATCTTCGGCCGATTTTCCCCATCCGCCGGGATATTTTCAGGTTCAGACGTAACCATGACCGGGCTGGAAAAATTCTCTCCCCCATCGTCCGACCAGGAAACCAGCAGGCGCTGATCTTCCACTTTCGCCACCCATAGCCGTCCCTGCTGATCCAGCGTGGCGCCAACCGCCAGTGTTGTTTTTGGGGGCCGAGGCTTGGCGGCATCCTGGCTCTCGGGGTCAGGGTGGCTTGCAAGCGCGGCTGTCGCACTCAACATTAAAATGGCGATAATTCGGATCATGCCTCCCCCTCCAGAAAATGGACAGAGAATAATCCATTTCCGGATTCAGGGAAATGCGACAAATTGTCGCAGGCTCGGAACCAGGACTTTTGTCCTGTTATCCCCTCATTGCCTGCCTGTAAGGCTGCCGCGGACGTTCTCTCCTCAGCACATTCTTCGCGGCTCGAGCGACATTGGGCATATCAAAAGGATTTCGCTGTGCGTTTCCGCTCAAATTCACGTCAGGATGCAGATTGCCCCTCCGATAGAGAGACCATATTTCGTTTCCGTAGTCGGTCTCGAGCAATTCTGGCGCGAAGCAACCAAAATAAGCGGTCAGGTTATCCACGTCCCTGAGCAGCAGGCGGTGGGCATTGCTGTTGCCTGCAGCATCGACCGCCTGGGGCAGATCGATGATGACGGGCCCCTCCTTGCCGGCCAGCACATTGTATCTGGACAAATCGCCATGAACGATGCCCGCGCAAAGCATGCGTATCACCTGCCTGAGCAGATCCTGGTGATACTTGTGCGATTGTCCGGCCGTCAGCACTACGTCGTTCAGGCGTGGTGCGGCATTCCCGTCAGAATCCGCTACCAGCTCCATGAGCAGCACGCCTTCGAAAAAACTGTGTGGCTGCGGTACACGGACACCTGCGGCCAAAAGCCGATGCAGGGAGTCCACTTCCACACTTTGCCATGCATCGTGCCGTACTTTGCGCCCATAACGCGTACCCTTGTCCAGGGCGCGGGCATGGCGGCTGTTCTTGATCCTGCGGCCCTCCATGTAGGCGATGCTGTGGCGAAAGCTGCGCCTGTCGATCTCCTTGTAGACTTTCGCGCAACGTATGTCCGCGCCACATCGAACCACGTATACCATCGCTTCCTTCCCGCTCATCAGTTGACAGATGACCTCATCCACCAGGCCTTCTTCAACGAGCGGTTCGATTCTCCTGGGGATTTTCATGACGATCCATTAGCGCGCAAGTTGCTCGCCTCCTTCAAAAGAAGATGCTATCGGAAAGAAAAACCGATAACGACGCGGAAAAAGCACAGTCTTTCGGTGCCGCAAGCATTCCAGGCTCTCCCGGTAGCGGCCTTTACCGGAAAATCCATATTTATCTGTCCACCGGATTAATTGTAGGGATGCAAGGCCGGCTTGGGAATGCGGCATATTGCCGCACCCGATGACCCCGCCTGGCGTCGGGATCAAGCTGATTGAGAGCTTGCGAAGAAAGCGCTGGACACTTGTTTCGCGCCCGCCGATTGGATTTTTTATGCGCAAGGGAGGGAAATTACAAGGAAAGTGAAACAAGTTGGCTACAGGAAGGCACAGCAGGATTTGCGCGCCTTCAATCCTCGTTGCTCTTTGCCCATTTCTGCACCACCAGGCTGCCAACCATATCTCCTTCGACATTGACGGCGGTGCGGAATGTGTCCAGGAACCGATCGACCGGCATCAGGACGGCTATCGCTTCAGCCGGAAGGCCCACCGATTGCAACACCATCACCATGGTCACCATGCCCGCGCTGGGAATGCCCGGGGCCCCCATGGCGGCAATCATAGCGGTAACGAACACGATCATCTGTTGCGCCAGATTAAGCTCGACACCTGCCAGGTTCGCGATGAATAATGCTGCAGCCGCCTCATAGAGCGCAGTGCCATCCATGTTGAGAGTAGCCCCGAGCGGAACGACGAAGCCGGCGATATCGCGCTTGACATGCAGATGCTGCTCCACGCAGCGCAAGGTTACCGGCAAGGTAGCTGAGCTGGAGCTGGTGGCAAAAGCGGTGATCAATGCTTCCCGCGCTCCACGCCAGAATCTGAGCGGCGCCATGCGGGTGACGAGATAAAGAATCAACGGCAATACCACCATGCCATGAAGCAACGTCGTCCCCACCACCAGCACGACAAATTCTGCCAGCGTTCCCAACAAGGATATATCCTGGGTAGCGACCAGCTTCAGTAGCAAGGCCATGATACCCAGCGGGGCAAGCCGCATTATCCAGCCCACCAGCATCAGCACCAGCTCCAGCAGTTCCTGCAGCAGAACGAGGATATTGTTGTAGCGCTCGCCACCCACCACCAGCGCAATACCGAGTAACAGAGCGAAGACCACCACTGCCAGAACATTCCCCTGTGCCAGCGCGGCTACTGGATTCTGAAACAGCGAGCCCAAAAACTGGGAAAAGAACTCGGACAAAGGCAACTGTCTTGCCTGAAATTCCTGAATGGCATCCTGAAACATCGCGAGCTGCAGTCCATCGCCCGGCCGGAAAATATTGGCGGCTGCAAGGCCGAGCATGATGGCGATCATCATTGAAAACAGGAAGAAGCCCAGCGTTGCCTTCCACACCTTGTGCATCTGCCTGTGGGCGCGCAGATTTGCCACGCCTACAGCAATCGAGGTAAACACCAGCGGGATCATGACCATTTTCAGCAAATCGATGAATAAGGCGCCGATCAATCCCGCGGCATAAAGCCCGGCTTGGGTGATGGCTGATTCGCTCCCGGACGAGGAAATCCACAGCCCCAGCAGGATGCCGGCCAGCGCACCCACGAGAATCTGGGTGTTAAGCGAAAGTGGTGAGCTTTTCTTCACATCGAGTCCTGCTTATGAAATACAATTTTTATCCGGAATCGAGCGACCTGTCCGCCATGGAATCAAGTATCCCTTTCGACCACCAGAACGATACCAGATTCGAATTTGAGAAACAGGAAGGAAGCCGGTTCAAGTTTCCCTTGATCCTGAGGATAGACTGGGCATCATCGTCGCTTATGCATCGAAAAGATGCATCGAGAAAGCATGCTCGCCGGAATCCTGCAGTTCCGTCCCACGCCACCGGTAGCCTGAACATTATGCGTCTTGCCTTGCATCCCAAAAACCGCATACCTTACCCTTTCCAACTGCCGGATTCAGGTTTAAGAAATCCCTGAGCAACCGGGATCATGATGACCGGCCTTTCTTTTTCACTTGCCACAATGTCCATGGCGCCATTGGTCGCATTTACCCTAACCCTGGGCTTGATCCGCTGGCTGATCAAGGGAACGGCGTTGCGGATACTGGATCATCCCAATGCCCGCTCCCTTCATGTCCAGGCCATTCCCCGCACGGGCGGAGTGGGCCTGATATCGGGAATACTCGCTTCCTGGGCATTTCTCCCTCCCTTGCTTCCCCTATCCATATGGATGGGCGTCATTCTTCTGGTACTGGTATCTTTCGCCGACGATGTCCTCAGCCTCCCAATCTGGGTACGGCTGCTAGCGCATATTATTGCGGCAATCTGCTTCTCCGCAGAATTATTGGCGGGGGAGCATGGCTGGCTGATGGCATCGATTGCCGCGGTGGCGATTACGTGGATGCTCAATCTGTATAATTTCATGGACGGTTCCGATGGCCTGGCTGGCGGCATGACGCTCATTGGATTTGGAGCTTATGGCTGTGCCGCCTGGCTGGCAGGAAATGAGCCGTTTGCGATGATGAATTTCAGTATCGCTGCCGCAGCCGCTGCTTTTCTGTTATTCAACTTTCATCCTGCGCGTATTTTCATGGGGGATGCCGGCGCGATTCCCCTGGGATTCCTGGCCGCCGCATTGGGCGTCATCGGCTGGACCGACGGCCTCTGGCCTCTATGGCTGCCGGCGCTCGTATTCTTTCCGTTTATCGCCGATGCCTCGGTTACCCTTGCAAAACGCGCTCTGCATGGCGATAAATTCTGGCAAGCTCATCGCGAACACTACTATCAGCGTATGGTACAAAGCGGTCTTGGGCATCGTAATACCGCTTTGCTCGCCTATATCCTGATGCTGGCGGCAGCCGCCAGCGCGATATGGGCCGCAGGACATGATGTTGTCATTCAGCTTGGAGTGGGAGTTGCATGGACAGGAATCTATCTCGTCATGATGGGCATGTTCGACCGCCTCTGGGCCCGGCGCTGGGACAGCTTATAGCATGATTGCCCGAATTCCCAACATACGGACGATCATTGCATTTGTCCACGATTTATTCGCGGCGGCCATCGCATGGTGGCTCGCCTATTCGTTCCGTTTCAATTTTGAGATACCTCCTCTGTATCTCTCTTCCCTGAAAGAAATTCTGCCTTGGGTCGTGCCCGTGCATGCAATGACGTTTCTCGGATTCCGGCTTTATCACGGGCTTTGGCATTATGCGAGCCTGCCCGACCTGCGGCGTATCGTGCTGGCGATAATGATATCCGCCGGGCTGGCGCCGCTGGTGCTGTATATGATGCAGGTACTGATAGGCGTTCCGCGCACCGTATTGCTGCTGGCCCCCATTCTGCTCCTGTTCATCATGGGTGGCGATCGGCTCGCGTATCGCTTATGGAAGGAACACAAGCTGTATGGGCGCAAAAAAGAAGAAAGCAAGCTCGTACTGGTCCTCGGCGCGGGAGACATGGCGGTCGGCCTGGTGAAGGAGCTTGCCCGAAGCGTGCAGTGGAGGGTAATGGGACTGCTGGATGACGATCCGCACAAGCTGGGGCTTCTTCTGCATGGTTTCCGGGTATTGGGGAAAATCGATGAGCTGCCTGCCATCGCGAAAAGATTTGGCGTAGCTCACGCCATCATCGCCATGGCACCTTCCAGTCCGGATCGCCGCCATGCCCACCGTCCGGAAGTGGATCGCCGCCGCCCCGACCGTCTTCATCGAGATCGCCGCCGCGCGCTGGAGCTCTGTTCGACCGCCGGGATAAAGGCGCTGATTGTTCCCTCTTATGAGGATTTGATCAGCGGAAAAATCACGGTCTCGCAAATCCGGACTGTCGAACCGGACGATTTGCTGGGACGCGACCCCGTGGTGCTGGATAACGAAGGCCTGCACGATCTGCTGACGGACTCGACGGTTCTGGTTACGGGCGCTGGCGGTTCGATAGGATCGGAACTCTGCCGGCAGATTGCGCCATTCAAGCCTCGGCAACTGGTGCTATTCGAGCTGAATGAATTCGCGCTCTATAAAATGGAACAGGAATTTCTGGCGGATTTCCCGGATGTCCCGGCGATATATACCATTGGCGACATCAAGGATCGGGCGCGAGTCACGCAGGTATTCTCCCGGTTTCGGCCAAAGGTCGTTTTTCATGCGGCTGCGTACAAACATGTGCCTCTCATGGAGCAGGAGAACGCCTGGCAAGCCATCCTGAATAACGTTCTCGGAACCTATGTCGCAGGCGAAGCCGCAATCCGGCATGGTGTGGAAAAGTTCGTTCTGATCTCCACCGATAAGGCGGTCAATCCTACAAATGTCATGGGCGCCAGCAAGCGGCTTGCGGAAATGGTATGCCAGGCATTGCAGCAGTCGACTTGCCGTTCCGAAAACAATGAACAGAAAGCCATGCCAGGCACCTCTTTTGTCATGGTGCGTTTCGGCAATGTACTGGGCAGCGCGGGCAGCGTCATTCCCAAATTCCGCGAGCAGATTGCAAGGGGCGGACCAGTCACCGTCACGCATTCGGAGATTACGCGCTATTTCATGTCCATCCCCGAGGCTACCCAACTGGTATTGCAGGCCGCGCTGATGAAAAAAAAAGGAGAGAGTGGAGAAATTTTCGTACTGGATATGGGAGCACCCGTCAAGATTGCCGATCTCGCAAGAGACATGATCCGTCTATCCGGGCTTGGCGAAGAAGATATCAAGATCGTATATAACGGATTGCGCCCGGGAGAAAAGCTCCATGAGGAATTGCTGGCGGATGACGAAAACAGTTTGCCGACGCCCCACCCCAAATTGCGCATAGCCCGGGCACGCCCGGCGGATGGGCAATGGCTATCCAGTTTACTGATCTGGCTGCAAGCACATCCGATATTGAATGACGATGATGTCAAACAGGAACTGACCAGATGGGTGCCTGAATACGCGCGCCAGGAGCCTGACGATCAGGCACGCGCCATCGACCGGAATCCGGATTGACCGGGCAGGTTCCCCACAACCAGTTTCCCCGATTCACGCCAGGCAACCGGTTTTAGCCCAGGTAGCTTTCCAGCCGGGTATAAGCCCCTTTTGTCGCGAGTAATTCCCTGCGAACCACCTCGGTGATACGGCCCTGGTGCAGCATCACCACACGATCCGCTTTTTCCACCGTGGATAGGCAGCGGGCGATGACAAGCGTCGTGCGTCCGTGCATTACGGTTCTCAACGCCGCCAGAACATGGTGCAGCGACTCCTGATCCGCCGACGGCTCGGCCGCCTCATCGAAAATGAGGATAGGCGCATCTTTCAGCAGGGCTCTGGCGATGGATATCCGCAACTTCTGGCTCGCGGATAGCTGTATTCCCCGCTCTCCCACGACAGTCTGCAATCCCAGGGGCATATGCCTGATGAATTCCATGGTATGCGCTGCCTGGGCTGCCGCCATAATCCTTCCTTCGGTTGCACGGCCCATCTCGCCATAGGCAATGTTGGCAGCAACCGTATCACTGAATATCGTCGTTTTCTCGGATACCAGCGCGATATTGCCGCGCAAGCTGGCTAGCGTGAGATGCGCAATATCATGATCATCGAGCAGGATCCTTCCCGAAGTCGGGTCGATGAAGCGGAGGATCAGTTCTGCAAGCGTTGATTTGCTGCTTGCCGAAAGCCCTATCAAAGCAACCTGCTCGCCGGGCTGAATTGTCAGTTGGATGTCCTCCAGCGGGCCGCCTGGTTCAGGGATGTGGCGCCAGCTCGATCCATGGGAAGGCTGAGAATCGGGTTCCTTCGGAACCGAAAGCGGCCGAAAGGTGAGATGCTCGAACTTGAGCTGTCCTCTGGCGCGCTCCATGCGAATCGTTCCGCTATCCGGTTCAGCTTTCTCATCCAGCAGCGAAAAGATGCGGGTAGCAGCCGCCAGGCCGGAACGCAGAAATTCATCCAGCCCGGCAATGCGCCGCGCCGCCGGAATCAGCATCAATATGGCGAGAGCAAAAGAAGCGAAGCCTCCCGCCGTCGTTTCCCCGGCAAACACCTGGCGGGTTGCAATATAAAAAACGATGACTGCCGCGATACCGGCTGCAACCTGCGCAAAAGAAATCGCCAGGGCCTCGGCAGCCGCTCGCCTCATGAGGGAATCGTGCACCTTGTCTGCCTCCTCCCGCATCCGGGCAGCCTGATACTGCTCGCCGGCATATAGTTTTACCGCCGCGTAATTCTCGATGGATTCCTTCAGGATACCGGTAACATGATCCGCCGCTTCGTATGCCTCCGTGGCCGCCCTTTTCAGGCGATCACTGATCAATTGCCCGATCAACACGATAACCGAGACCATCAATACAGCCAGCAGCGAAAGTTTCCAATTGAGATAGACCATCCATGCGAGCAGGCTTACGACAATGAAGCTGTCCCTTACCATGACCGTCGCCACATTCGTGAAGGAACTGACGAGCTGATCGATATCCGTTACCACTTTCGAAACCGGATTGCCGCCGCCGCGAAATGCATAGTAGCTTGCCCGAAGCGTCAGCAGCTTATCGAATATCTCGCCACGCAAATCCTGCATCAGTTTATTTGCCAGCCAGGCCGTCGAATAAGCCGCGATAAAACCCGACATGCCGCGAGCGGCAGACAACACCATTATTGCCAGCAATACCAGTTGCATCGTTTCGACATCCTGTCCTGCGAGTACGCCATCCAGCGCCGGTACTGCCAGCGCGGCCAGCATGGGCGCTGAAGCGGCGGTTGCAACCATGCTTATTGCGGCAAGCGCGAGCACGTGCCAATAGGGTCTGAGGTACTCCTTCAAACAGGAATAAAACCGGGAGCCGCTCATGGTTTCCGCAGGTTGCATCAGCATGCTTCAGCAGGAATACGAAAGAAAAGCAGGAGTGATCCGTAGAAACGGCATTATGTCACTTCTCGACGGAACAAAAAATGACCAGGCAGACAACACCGAATGACGATCTAATCAAATTGATATTTCAAGGTAATCCAGATATTGCGCTCACGCGCCGGAAGCGCATTGAAGCTCGTGCCCGATGCATTGCGGATACCGTATGAAAAATATTTCTCGTCGAATAAATTGTTGACGGCCATGCTGATCAGGAGCCTGTTCATCTGGTGTGTGAGCTTCAGGTCGACCGTCACATAATTCGGCATCCGCCGCGACGCGGTATTAGCCTGGTCATTATCGAATACCTGTTCGCCTATATAGTTCATGGCTGTTGCAAAACGGGTGTTATCGGTAAACCGCACCGTGCCGCCGGCCGAAACCTTATGGCGAGGCACCAGCGGAATGATGTTTCCCGCAACGTCGACCCCGCCGAAAGTGCCTTCGCGAAAACGCGCATCGTTATAAGTATAATTGCCAAATATATCTATCGCTCTTGTGACGGCCCAGGAACCTTCCAGCTCGACCCCCTGTCGCCGCGTGGGAGGCAGGTTTATATTGGAAAAAAACAGGAAAGGATCGATATTGATGAAGCTGATCTCATTATTGAGATTGATCCTGTACAGCGACGCGCGCGTCCGAACGGGTCCTTCCTGATATTCCAGGCCGATTTCAGCGGCATGCGCAGTTTGCGGTTCCAGCAGCTTGACAGCCGAATCGAACGAGGGGCCGCCAAACTGATTATAGGTTTCGTCCACCGTTGCGATACGGAAGCTTCGTCCAAATTTTCCATAAAACGAGAAAACCGTCTTAAAGGGCTGGCGCAGCCCCACATCGTAGGCGTAGACCAGCCGGTCCTGCCGCCCCCTGGCATAAGCCGCGGGGTTGAAACGATCGTTGACATTATTGTGTACCCATTGTGCGCGCCCGCCCAGCGTCAGCACCGTATCCGTCGGGAAAGTCGCGATATGCTGCAGGTAAACGGCCCGGTTCTGCTGGGTCGCAACCACATCGGTTTGCTGAATGTTTGCCGACAGGGCGCCCGGTACCGTCTCCGCTCCGGTGAAACGCCTGGAATGATAATCCCACCATTCCAGATTGGCCCCCAGCACCAGTTCATGATTCAGCCCCATGCCCTGGAAAGGCATCTTGAAACGCGGATTGAACAGCCATACATCCGAACGGGTGTTGATAAATGTTTTGGAATTGAAAAAGTCGATAGCGTAGTCATCGAACAACGCCGTGCGGTGAATGTTTCGATAAGACAGGTCCGCGGCGAGATCACCCATGCCAACAGTATGCTCCGCCCTCATGGTGACGTAGGCTCCTTGGCGGGTGCTGAAATCCCGCGGTCTTGAGGTTCCCCTTCGGTCAGTTTCCAGTTGCGCTTCGGTACGCGTGCCCGGCAATCCCAGTTTTTGATCGTCCAGGCCAAACTTTACCAGAGTCCTGCCATTTGGCCCGAACGTATAGCGCAGGTCGCCCTGAAGATTTTTTTGATGCAAAACATTATTGACGCGATAATTGTCCGTTTCCAGGGCATTGGCGGTCAGTGCCAGCGCAAGGTTTTTTCCTGCCGCATTGAGTGCGCCATTGAATTCAGTCGCGCTATAGCTTCCAATGGAGATTCCCCCGCTCCCCGAAATACGCTGCTTCGGAGCTGCCCGTGTCACGATATTGATCACCCCGCCGGTCGCACCACCCCCATAGGTAACCGCCCCGGTATTGCGCAGCACCTCGATGCGTTCTATGGAATCCAGCGGAATAGTGGACCAGCGTATGCCTACCAGTTCCTTTTCGTTCATCCTCTGGCCATCGAGCAGCACCAGGGTGTTCTCGTTGCCCGTAATGCCAAATCCCCGCATATCGATTTGCGGGTCAGGACTTCCGTCCAGGTTGCGGGTATGAATTCCGGCCAATTGCTGCAGCAATTCCGGCAGGGTGGATACAGAACTATTCTTTATCTGCTCCGCGCTGATAATGGAGACCCCTATGGGCAATTGCTCCACACGCTGGGTGAATCGTGTTGCCGTTACCACCACCTCCTCCAGCGGCTTCCCGAATTTTTCTTCCGATTCAGCCGCAAGTAGACAGACAGGCAGTGAGCAGCCAGGGATGGTCAAAACCATCCAGATTATTTTTTTGCACGGACCCATGGAATTTTCTTGTTGAGCGGACCCACCGTCCGCCATTGCAGACAAGGAAATACCGTGGAGAGATTTCTTGAACGAAGAGATCGGTCAGGATACCGCCCCACGCGATATTTCCGTATGCGTTCGAGGCCGGTATCCGGGCTCGCAAGACTTGCGTACCGCCTTCCCATGAAAATTCACAGTGGCTGCTTGGCACGCCTACACTTGCTTACCGTTGCGGGGGCAGCCCAGGCATCCAGAAAATCTCTCAACAAGTCTTCGCGAGCCGCGTGATTCTGCGTCAAATCGCAGGCGAACGACTAATTCAGGATTGCCTTTACCTGGTTCCCGTTTAACTCGATCGCTCAAAGCGATCAAAGCACCTGAAACGTGGCGGAATTCTACCAGAAACGGCGCCCTCCGGCGCCCGAGCCTCGATATCCAAGCGGCTGCGCGGGAGACGTGGGAAAATGGGCAAAGGCGGCATTTGAAAATGGACGTGACCAGTTGACGCCGCGAGGACTTGAGAACTATAGTGGACCGATAAATATCCCAAGCACAGCATCCAGATGGAACCGGAACTAACATCCCTCGAAGAAAAAATCAACTACTTCGTACAACTGTGCAAGCAATTACGTGCTGAAAACATGCAATTGCGCCAGGCTCTCGCAGGCGCGACCAGCGAGAACAGGCAGCTCAACCAGAAGATAAGCGCGGCGGCTGGCCGGTTGGAAGCGCTGCTGTCACATATTCCTGAAGGCGACGATGAAACCAGGTAAGGTCATGGATGTGGCTATCATGGGCCGCGAATTCTGCGTCACCTGTCCTGACGACGAGCAGGAAGAATTGCTGCAGGCGGTGACCTATCTCGATAAAAAAATGCGTGAAATCAGGGATAGCGGCAAAGTGGTGGGCGCGGAACGCATCGCCATCATGGCGGCCCTCAACGTCACCCATGAGATGCTCGTCGCGAGAAACAGGGGGGACTTTGACACAGAGGAATTTAAGCGTAGAATCGATCGCATGCAGGCAGCGCTGGATGCGGTAATGCCGGAACAGGATAAACTGTTATAGCTGGCCGGGAATGTCCATGCGGGGGAAACTCCGGTTTCGATCCTGAAAACCAGAGGTACCCGGCATCAAGGTAAAGTTGTCAGGACAAGAACCGGAAAGCGAATCAAGGTTGTTCCCTGCGGTGTTTGTTAAGGTCTATATTCTTTGAACCAACTTTTTAAGAACCGGTTACGAACCATAGCGATGCTGTTGTGCGAATCCTATACGGAAGCGCCTGATGCATCCGGCCAGTGACCAACTTGGACCTAGAGGTTCAAGATAATGACCTGACGGCATTTGCGGGGACTTTATTTTCGTAGTGCAAAAAGAGCGGCGATGCCGCTCTTTTTGTTGAAATTGAGCCGGATTTGCCCATATCTGCCTACCACAAGCTCTATATTGGCCAGTGGGGACGATCGATATTCCACTCGAACCGCAAGCTGCCAGCCGCTTTTGAGGAGGACTGCTTATGAAACCTTCCCGCCCTCGCATCGATCCCGAAGGCACGCGCCTCCCCATCAAGCTCGATGCGACTTCAAATGGCGAGTTCGAACCGGTCCCATTGTCCCCGACGAATAAAGCGGCAAATAAACTTGCCCACGAAGCAGCGACAGTCAACGCGAAGCGTCTTGCCATGTCTCGAAGACGCTTTCTTGTTTCCGCCTGCGGCGCTGCGTCGACGCTGCTTGCATTCAATGCCGCAAATGCCGCAGCTGGCAGACCTGGCGGTTTTTTCGATCTGCCCACCGGCGCCGCGCTCGAGCCTTCGCTGGCCGAGACCTCCCTGGGAGGTGGCAAGGGTGAATTCATCTTTGACGTGCAGGGGCATTTCGTGGACCCCAATGGAGCGTGGCTGAAAAAATTGCCAGCCGGAAGCAAGCCGCTGAGCCAGATGCCCAAAACAGGCTGCGCTCTCGCGGCCGAACCGGGCGCGCACAGCTACTTGCGCTGCCTGGGCCCGGAAGAATTCATCAAGGATGTCTTCCTCGATTCCGATACGGATATGATGGTGCTCTCCTTCGTCCCTTCCAAGCCGGACGCGGAACCGCTCACCATCCAGACCGCCGATGCGGTGCGCAGGATAGTCGAGCGCATGGAGGGAATGCACCGCCTGCTGCTGCATGGCCGGGTCAACCCCAACCAGGCGGGTGACCTGGACTCGATGGATGAACTGAAAGGACGCTGGGGTGTTTCCGCGTGGAAAACCTATACGCAATTTGGGCCCGGAGGAAAAGGCTACTTCCTGTCGGACGATATCGGCACCCGATTCATTGAAAAAGCGCGGCAACTCGGCGTCAACGTCATCTGCGTGCACAAGGGCCTGCCCTTTGGCCGGCAGTCCTATGAGCATAGCCAATGCCGCGACATCGGCGTGGTCGCAAAACGCTTCCCCGACGTTTCCTTCCTTGTCTACCACTCCGGCTTCGTCACCGGGGTTCCGGAGCGCGCTTTCGAAGGCAAGGGCGCGGGCGATGGCATCGATACCCTGATCCAGTCCCTCATCGAAAACGATGTCGCCCCCAACAGCAATGTTTATGGTGAATTAGGCAGCACCTGGCGCTACCTGATGCGCGACCCTGAAGCCGCGGCCCATGCACTGGGCAAGCTCCTGAAGTACTGCGGCGAGAACAACGTGCTCTGGGGAACGGACTCGATATGGTATGGCTCACCCCAGGACCAGATCCAGGCATTCCGCACCTTCCAGATCTCCCCGGAATTGCGGGAGAAGTATGGCTATCCCGAAATCACCCCACAGCTTCGCGCCAAGATCTTTGGATTGAACGCTGCCAGGGTCTATTCCATCAATCCTGAGGAAATCAGGCGATATGCGCGCCGCGACCGCATTGCGGGGGAACGGCTCGCTTATCTCGAGCATCCGGAACCGCATTTTCTTACCTACGGGCCGAAGACACGGCGTCAATTTCTTAACCTGCCCGGAGCTGGAAAGCCTTAATCCGACTCGTGCGCCTCTGGACGGTACATCCGCAGTATCTGGATGCAAAGGGGCTTACGGCCGCATGGAGAGAAGCGCTGCTTGCCCAAAAAGTGTTGTCCGGAGCAACCGCAGGCTATCGATTCCATCCCCAGCTCATCCGGTTTCGTTCGCATCCCCAGCCTCTCCAGGCAGTTGGGGCATTTCTCGCCAGCCTCGCGGATGAGGCGGAGCACCGAGATTATCGTTTCGATAAAACAAAGATCTTATATCCAAACATCGCGGAGGAAATTGAAGAGACGGAAGAACAACTAATATTCGAATGGGCTCACTTGCTACAGAAATTGCAGAAACGCGCACCCATTCTTCATCGCCGGCACTACGAAATCATAAAGCCGGAGTCCCACCCATTATTTCGAATAGTCCCCGGTGAAATAAGGAAGTGGGAAAAACGCTAGCCTGCACCGTTTTGCCCGATTCATCGCAGCATCAGCATATTATCGGCCTCCGATTCGACCCAAGTCCCGAATTTCTTGCCTTCCCTGTTCAAAATGTCCTTCAGCCACAGAGCATCGTTTCCGGATGCGCGGTTCAGTCTGAAGCGCCTGATTTGCATGGGTACCATGCACAAATCAGCAAGGATGTTCGTCGCCGGGTCGATACCAGCAAAGTACATCAAAGCCAGATCGCCTCGATAAGACTCATGCCCGGAAATGCCTTCATAATCGTTCAGAAAATCTCCGCAGCCATAAAGTATGAGCTTCTGCCTGTAAACCTCGATTCCCTTCACGTGATGGGAAGAATGGCCATGAATAATATCCACGCCCGCCTCGTCGATCAGGCGGTGGGCAAATTCCCTATGTTGGGCAGGCACCTCATACCCCCAGTTTCCGCCCCAATGGATCGACATGACTACGACATCATTCGCGCGCTTTTCCCGGGAAATGACATCGGCAATTACGCGAATGGTTTTCGCGGAGAAACCACGCAGGAGATTCACTCCGGGCTTGTTTTCCGAAGCACCCCAGCTCCAGGGAATACCGCTGGTCTCGGAGCCGAACGAGAAAACGAGCACTCTTCCCTTTCCTGAAACCGGCAATATGACAGGAGCTCGCGCCTCCCGAATATTCAAACCCGCACCCGCGGTCTTGATATTGGCCTTTTTTAATGCCGCTAACGTCTCGGCCAACCCAGCATAGCCCCAATCCAGAACATGATTATTTGCCAAGGCGCAGCAATCGATTTTTGCCGCGCTTATGCTGCCAATGTTGTCCGGATGCATCCGATAGTTGACCGCCTTACCTGCCTCCACCTCGTCACTTCGCGTAACAGCCGTTTCAAGGTTGATAATACGGACGTCCGGCTGCCTGCTTTCCAGTTCCGCAAGAGCCTCGCCCCAGATATAAGCATATTCCACCGGTTTTGGGAGCGTTCCATTGGCATCTTCCGCAAGCGCCACATAACCGGAAGCGCTTTTCATGTATCGCTCGTAGAGAATGGGATTCCCGGGATGAGGAAGGATCTGATCGATGCCCCTGCCGGCCATCACATCTCCGCACAGAAATAGAGAAAGCAAATCGGCACGCGCGCTCGTCTTAGGCACGCGCCCCTTATTTTCCTGCACTACCGGCATGACTTTATCAGCCCGAGTCGAAGGCAAGCTTAAACTCATGGCCAATCCCATGGTTAGAGAAGAAATGATAAACTCGCGCCGCTTCGGTCGATGGCTGGTATGGATCGGAGCCTTCCGATATCTCATCGGCGCCTCGTCATATGGCATAAATTTTAATCTTAGACCGACCTCGACGTATTGCCTGTTTGCTGGCACATAAACCTCTTTCGAACGCACCTTTCGCCTACGGAACCCGAGCTGTTATACTTCCATCGGTAGACCTGTCCAGACCAATGGCTCATGCCCGATCCACACCTTGCAGCTATCCGATAGGCCCTTAAAAACCTCATATGCGTTACTGGCTCATGAAGTCGGAACCTTCCGATGTCAGCATCGATGACCTCGCGGCCATGCCGCAGCAAACCGTCGCCTGGTATGGTGTGCGCAATTATCAGGCACGCAATTTCATGCGCGACCAGATGCGCGTCGGGGATGGGGTTTTCTTCTATCATTCGAGCTGCGACCAGCCGGGAATCGCGGGCATTGCCGAGGTGAGCAAACTGGCCTATCCCGACGCTACGCAGTTCGATTCCGGCAATAAATATTTCGACCCGAAGGCTACACACGAGACTCCCCGCTGGTTCAACGTGGATGTACGATTAAAAAAGAAGACACGCCTGGTGGGGATCAGGGAATTGCGCACCTACCCTGAGCTGGCCAGCCTGCGCATCCTGCAAAAAGGCAGCCGGCTATCCATCACGCCGGTGGACCCCGCTGAATGGAAATTCATCCTGGGTATTCTATGAGGCCTGTCCAGGCGTTTTGCCAAGCCTGGCCAAGATTTGGCACCTGCACCGATCCGCTTGTTTCCGCCATTCCAGAAATTGAAGCCAGCCATCCATCATCATAGAACCTGAGGTGGAGTGGGCGCCGGCTTATCTGCTGTTGGGTGCGGTTGTCGGGTATTTTGCCGGACTGCTGGGTATTGGCGGCGGGTTGATCCTGGTGCCGGTACTGACTTTCATCTTCAACGCGCAGCATTTCCCACCTGACCGCATCCTCCACCTTGCCCTGGGCACTACCATGGCCGCGATCGTTTTCACCTCGATTGCCAGCCTGCGCACCCATCACGCCCACGGAGCGGTGAACTGGCAGGTGGTAAGACATATTTCTCCGGGAATCATCCTGGGCACGCTGACAGGCGCGACACTGGTGAACGCGCTCTCAAGCAAGGTTCTCAGCGTTATTTTCGTCACCTTCATTTTTTATGCGGCGACGCAGATGCTGCTGCGGATTTCCCCCAAGCCCAGCCGGAGCCTGCCTGGCAGGCTGGGCATGTTCGGCGCGGGAAGCCTGATTGGGCTGATTTCCAGTTTTGTTGCGATTGGCGGAGGGCTGCTAAGCGTTCCGTTTCTATCCTTTTGCAACGTCAGGCTGCAGCATGCCATTGGCACAGCCGCTGCCATAGGCTTTCCCATAGCGCTGACAGGCACCATCGGCTATATCGCCAATGGAATGGCGCAGCCCCAGCCGCTTCCGGAATACAGCCTGGGTTATGTCTATCCACCGGCATTGGCGTGGATAGTGCTGGCCAGCATGGTGACCGCGCCCCTGGGCGCCAGAACCACGCATGTCATGCAGACCAGCACGCTCAGGAAGATTTTTGTGGCGTTGCTTTATTTTCTGGGAATAAAGATGTTGATGGAATTTTTTTGAGGATCAAGCCTGGCAAATTGTCAACTCAGCCATACGGCGCAATGCGCTTCGCTTATTGGCGCCCTACTGCCGCTGATCCGAAAAGGAGGTTCATCTGCTGAGTATCAGAATTTCTTTATCTAGGCATCCCCAGATGAATCAGGATTGCATCTTCCACAGCCAGCATATCGATCTTTGACAGGATGCCAAGCCGGTTTTTCAAGCGAATTTTATCTGAGGCCATGATCTGATCGGCCGTTACCTTACCCTGCTTTCCATTTATGGTCACTAATGCTTCGCCAGGATATTGACGGGTCGTGTTGCTGGTCAAGGGGATTACGACAACGCGTGCGAGATTTCGGTTGGCAGCGTCATTGCTGACGACAACAGCGGGTCGCGTCTTACGAACCTTGCTTCCGACCGCAGGGTCAAATTCCACCCACCACACTTCACCGCGTTTCATCGCTCATATCGACGGCAAGCGCATCAATCCATTCCTTTGCCCCCGCCTCTCGCTCCTTATCGGCAGCCATCGCCCGATACTCTTCATCCAGAGAATTATTCATGACATGCGGCCTTACCAAGTCCTCGATGAACTGGCTCATGCGGCGTTTGCCGACCGTTCGATAAAGACCTTCGTACACCGCTTCGTCAAGAGTAATAGTCATTCGTTTATGCATGATTAACCTCGTTATTATACGTACACGTACAACGTATGATAGCAGTTATCTCTTCATGCAACCTGAGGAGACATCGTTTTCCTTCGTTTAGAGACCCCGAAGTCTTGTTGTCTGCACGGCTATCCCCTCAACCGTTGCAGGGCTTCTTCATACTTCTTGGTGGTTTTGGCAAGAACGCCGGGGGGCAGCGCGGGGGCTGGCGGCTTCTTGTTCCAGTCCTGTGTTTCCAGCCAGTCGCGCACGAACTGCTTGTCATAGCTGGGGGGATTGCATCCCGGCGAATATTGGTCAGCCGGCCAGAAACGCGACGAATCCGGAGTCAATGCCTCGTCTATGAGGTACAACGCTCCTGCTTCATCCCGGCCGAACTCGAACTTGGTGTCCGCAATGATAATGCCCTTATTGATGGCGTAGTCCGCAGCCTCGGCATAGAGTGCTATGGCCTTGCCCCGCACTGTGGCTGCCAGGTCCTTGCCCAGCAATTTTTCCGCTTCCGCAAATGAAATGTTTTCATCATGAAAGCCTGCCGCAGCTTTGGTGGAAGGGGTAAAAATGGGTCCGCCTGGCAATCTGGCCGCCTGCTGCATGCCCTGGGGAAGCGCAATCCCGGAGATGGCCCCGGTCGCTTGGTAATCTTTCCAGCCGGAACCCGCGATGTATCCCCGTACGATGGCTTCTATCGGCAGGGGCTTCAGCCGCTTTACCACGAATGCGCGGCCGGCTACCTGCTCACGCTCGTTCTCTGCCACGACCGATTCGGGTGCAATGCCGGTAAGGTGATTGGGAATGATGTGATCCAGCTTTTCAAACCAGAAGCTGGATAGCGCCGTCAGCAGCCTGCCTTTTCCCGGCACGGGCGTTGGCAGGATGACATCGAAAGCAGACAGCCTGTCCGTTTGCACGACCAACAGCTTGTCTTCATCCACGGCGTAAATATCCCGGACTTTTCCGCGATGCAGGAGCGGCAGGCTCTGGATGGCTGTTTCAAGCAGGCTGCCTTGTTCGTCGTTTCGCTCAGCCATGATTCGCTTCCGTCATGCGCTTTGTGCGCTATGCGCGCTGTCATGTGCATCGTGCCTGCTGCGCTGCTCCGGGCGTAAGGATGCGGCAAGCGCTTCCTTGATCTCCAGCGCAAGCTGCAGGCCCGCTTCGACAGTTTCCGCAAGAACTGTATAGTGGCCCATTTTTCTTCCAGGCCGGGCAGCCAGCTTGCCGTACAAGTGCAATTTTACATTGGGATGCCGCAATATTTCCTGCCATGGAGGCTCTCCCTCCCGCCACAGGTCGCCCAATAAATTCACCATCACGGCAGTACCCCGCATTGCCGTGCTTCCAAGAGGTATGCCGCAAAGGCTGCGCGCCTGCTGCTCGAACTGGGAGGTCACGCACGCGTCCATTGTATAGTGGCCGCTATTGTGGGGACGCGGCGCAATCTCGTTTACCAGTAGCCGGGCATCTGGCCCATCACCCAGGATAAAAAACTCCACGCATAGCACACCCCGATAATCCAGTTTTTCGGCAATGTGCACCGCTGTCTCGCATGCTTTTCGAATGATCTCCGGGGCTACCCTGGCCGGGACGATGCTTATGTCGAGAATACCATTGCGATGCCGGTTCTCCGACACCGGGAAAGTCGCCACCTCGCCATCAAAACCGCGCGCCACGACTACCGAAACCTCGCTCGACAAAGCCACGCGCTGTTCCAGTACGCAGGGCTCGCGATCCATCGCGGCCCATGCCTCGTCAAGCTCCGGCTGGCTGCTTACCCGCTGCTGGCCTTTGCCATCGTAGCCCAGCCGGCTTATCTTGAGGATGCCTGGAAGCAAGGCCGAACTCGACTCTGAACGCGCTCCCGGAAACATGCTTTTAACGTTCCAGGAACCTTTTTCATCCTGAATTACCGCGTAGGGAACGACCTCAAAGCCGCTGTCCGCAAGAAACTGCTTTTCAAGAATGCGATCCTGGGCAATGGCCACGCTGCTCGCGGCGGGACTGACCACGCCATATTCAGCCAGCGTTTTCAGGGAATCAGCGGGTACGTTTTCGAATTCCGTGGTAAACGCGGCGCAGGAAGACCCTAGCTCCCGCAGGGCAGCGGAATCCAGATAGTCTGCGCGCACATGCCGCTCGGCAATATTGCTGGCCGGACTGTGCTCGTCCGGGTCAAGCACAGTCACGCGGTACCCCATGCGTTGCGCCGCCATGGTGAACATGCGGCCGAGCTGGCCTCCGCCAAGAATTCCCAGCATTGCTCCCGGCATGATGCTGCCAGTCCTCATGATGCTGGCAATGTCATTGCCAGGACGGTTTCCGCCTGGGCCTGGCGAAATTTGACGAGAAGACCGGCGAGCTCCGCGTCTTCCGCTGCCAGCAGCGAAACCGCGAACAAACCGGCATTGGCAGCGCCGGGCTCGCCTATCGCAAATGTGGCGACGGGAACGCCCTTAGGCATTTGAACGATGGAAAGGAGTGAATCGATGCCCTGAAGCGGCCTGGAGGTGACCGGCACACCCAGGACCGGCAGGATGGTTTTTGCCGCGATCATACCGGGAAGGTGTGCTGCGCCACCCGCGCCAGCAATAATGCATTTGAGCCCGCGCCCAGCTGCGGTTTCGGCATAATGGAACATGCGATCGGGAGTGCGGTGCGCCGATACCACCTCGGCTTCATACGCCACATTGAAGTCTTTCAAGACACCCGCCGCGTGCTTCATCACCTCCCAATCACTGCTGCTGCCCATTATGAGGCCCACTCGCGGCTTATCCATTTGATGCCTTGTCCGTCCTAATCGCCGCTGATATTGTTCTTTTTGGAGCTGGGATTCGCCAACTCCTCCAGATCCTCGAGATAGGGATAACGCACATGCCCATAGCGTATGACCAGCACGGCGATGGCAACGAGCACGATCGAAGCGGAAACGCCCAGCAGTCGAATGTTGTCCATCTCCTTGATATCCACGATTACGTAGCGCGCCATCGCCACCATGGCGATATAAAGAGGAAATCTTACCGGCAGCTTGCCGGACTCGAAATACAATCCTACCATGGTCAGAATTTCCAGGTAGAGAAACATCAGCAGCAAGTCTGCCAGCGTAACCCTGGCGTTGTTGATCATCAACAGGGTTTCCTGATAACCCGCGTATATCGTCGCCAACGCGATGACGATCAGTCCCGCCCCTTCAAAGAAGTAAAGGGTTCGGCGGGAATATTGGGCGGCTCGGGGATGAAGCATTCTTCGAAAAAAATTGATTGGGAAGATGCCAGGGAACTTCAAAACGAGTCCGCGGAGTCGCTTTGCAGGCCGGGATACTCCTATTTTACCAGCAATGCACTCCGCGGCGGGCCTGATCAACTGCTCCCCATGCTACCTCTTCCATATGACAATTGACAATCGACAGTGCCGATTTCAGGCAAAGCTGGGCAGCGATTGCACGATTGCGCAATCCCGAAACTGAAATGTCATTCTTTCAGCTTCCGCAGCAAATCGGCATCCACCCATCCGTTGATACCATTGATACCGGCTCTTCCTTTCAACAGCTCGAATGGCTGGGTGGGCTCGCCCAGATCGGATAAAACCAGCGCAGCTCCATCGAAATTCTGCGGCCGCGTGTACGCATTGACTGTCACCACTGTATCGAGCCCGGCGGCAAGCGCAGCTCTTATCCCGTTCTCCGAATCTTCCATGGCGATGCACTGGCTTGCCGGCAGCCCGAGCTGTTCAAGAACCCAATGATAGATATCCGGCTCAGGCTTTTTTCCGGGAACGATATCTCCCGCGCCGATAACATCAAACCAGCCCGGTGATTCTTCTCCCAAAGTGGATTTCAGCAGGGAAGTCACATTTTCCGGCGTGGTAGTGGTAGCAATGGCAATTTTTATGTTCTCGTCGCGCAGGTTCCGGATCAAGCGCGCCACCCCCGGGCGCAGCGGTATTTTTCCGTTTTCGAGCATATTTACATAATGCCGCGTCTTGATCTTGTGCAGGGAAGCAATCCAGCTATCCAGTTCTTGCCTGCCCAATTCATCGGGAGCGTGTTTTTCCATGAAATGGCGTATGCGCTCCTTGCCCCCGGTTATTGCCAGCAATTCTCCATAGAGCTCGACATCCCAATCCCAGCCGAGTCCCAGTTCGCTAAAAGCGGCATTGAACGCGGGGCGATGACCATCGCGCTCGGTGTCTGCAAGCGTTCCATCGACGTCGAACAAGACTGCCCGCAATGGCCCATTCTTCTTTTCAGTATTTGCTTTCAAGGTGCTCCCGTTCATGATTCGTGGTTAGTAATTGATCCGGCCTGGGAATATCATGAATCCCGCCATCCGAGCTTGACCTGGAATCCAGCCCCAGGCTGGTAAACGGCCTGTTTCGAACGCCGCTCGGCTTCCACCGGCATGACGCTTATCGTCTGCTCGCCGGATCAATAGCAATAAGCAGAAACATGGTACAACATATTGCTTATTCGCTTACGGTCCTCTCACCGGCGTTGTCAGGCCCGAACCTATGGAGCATGGGCAGCCCGCCGCAGGCGGTCTGAAACGGCCAGCCAGGCTGGATCGTCAGGAGGGGTTTCAACCAATAACCGGTCGAACCCGTCATTATCCAGATTGCGCAGGGTTGCATACAAGCGATGGCCATATTGCAGGGCATCGGCTGGCATGGAGACGTTCAGGATATTTTTTTCGTCCATCATTTCCGCACGCCGTTCCCTGCTCGATGCCGACCAACTCACTACCGCAACGCGCAATCGCCGGGTTCGCAGTTCCAGGGCGCGCTGCCACAGCGCTTCTCCCGCCAGCAATTCGAGCGGCGTTGCCGGCGCATAGTGCGATGCCAACGATCCGGACACGCGAACGCGCTGCGCGCGGGTTCCATCCGCGAGGACCACATTGCCATCCAGCGCCTCCGCCAGCGAAGCGAGTGGAATGCCACCGGGGCGCAGCACGATCGCGGTTTGCCCTTCAAAACCGACAATGGTGCTTTCCAGCCCGATTTCGCATGGCCCCCCATCCAGAATCATGTCTACGGCATCGCCCAATTCCTGATGGACATGGGCTGCCATGGTAGGACTCACATGCCCGAACCGGTTGGCCGAAGGCGCCGCAAGCGCCCTGTCCTCGCCAAGTTCCGCGAGCAGGGCCAGGGCAACCGGATGATTCGGCACCCGCAACCCCACGGTTTCCTGGCCGCCGGTCACATACTCCGAAACTTGACGGGCGCGGGGCAAAATCAATGTCAACGGTCCCGGCCAGAAACGCTCGGCCAGTGCCATAGCCGCGTCCGGTATGACCCTGGCCCAGCGGCGCAACTGGGAAGCATCCCCGAAATGGACGATCAGCGGATGATCCGCAGGCCGCTTCTTGATTTCAAAAATGCGCCTCACCGCGGCAGAACTGGAGATATCGGCCCCGAGTCCATAAACCGTCTCGGTCGGGAAGGCCACGATGCCGCCTGCCTTGAGAAGCGTGGCGGCGTGGACGATCTGGTCATGCATTCCGGGTGCACTGGTCATGCCAGTGATTCGCCGATTGCAACGATTCCAACCCGAAAGCCAGCTTTTCCTGGCATACCTGGCACATCTGGCACATTCCACGCCAGCCCATCAGATGCCCGCGCGGTCACCTGCGAATCATCTTCGCGGACAGCACCGCATGATCGGAGATCCGTGACCACGGCCTGCCCTGGTGCACCTGCGCATTCTCCACATGAAAACCGCGCACATAGATTCGATCGAGGCGAAACAGCGGCAAGGCGGAAGGGAAGCTGCGCGCCACCCTCCCTCCGGTCAGTTCGAATACTTCGGATAGATTGAGACGCCTGACCAGTATGCCGCTGGCGAGTTCGCGCCAATCGTTGAAGTCGCCCGCTATGACCAGGGGCGCATGCTTGGGAACAAGCTGTTCGATATGCTGCTCCAGCGCCTGCAATTGCAGGGATTGCCCGCGCTTGAACAGCCCCAGATGAACGCAGATGCAATGCAGGTTCTCCGACCAGGCTGGCATGCTGATTTCGCAATGAAGGAGGCCACGGCTTTCGAAACGGTGCGCGGAAACGTCCACATTGTTCCATCGCACAATGGGATAACGGCTCAGTATGGCATTGCCATGATGGCCTTCATCATACACGGCATTTTTCCCATAGGCGAAGTCAGTCCAGACTGAATCGGCCAGGAACTCATGCTGCGGCGCGGGCGGCCAGTCTTCGAACCGTTCTGCATGGCCTTTGTGCTGCCCGACCACTTCCTGCAGGAAAATGATATCTGCGCCAAGGGTTCTTAAATTGTCGCGCAGCTGATGCACCGTCATGCGGCGCTTGAAATGGGAAAACCCCTTGTGGATGTTATATGTCGCAATATGCAGCTTGTTCAGCATGTAAGACGGCCGGCCTGGAAAGGAAAATCCTCATCGTTTGTTGGTCTAGCCAAACCGTATAAAACTCATACCGGCGGAAGCCGATATCCAGTGGCGTTTGAAACAGGCTGTTTGCCGGCCTGGGGCTGGGTCTGGAGCTGGTTCCGGGTCGAGCCCGGAATGACGAGATTCATGGTATTTTGGAGTCCGTTATTATAATGAAACCTCCAGCATCCGCTCCAGCGCAAGTTTCGCCAGCTCCGCTTCCGCTTCCGGAACCCTGATGGGGTTCACCACTTTTCCCGCCACAAGATTTTCCAGCGCCCAGGCAAGGTGCTGCGGATCGATACGTGCCATAGTGGAGCACATGCATATCGTCGGCGCCATGAACTGGATGATTTTCCCTTCAGGCTTGAATTCTTCGGCGATGCGCCCGACCAGATTCAGCTCCGTTCCCACCAGCCAGCGGGTTCCCGGCTCGGCTTCACGAATGGTATTGATGATATATTCCGTCGATCCCACGAAATCCGAATTCCTGCACACCTCGAAACTGCATTCCGGATGGGAGATCACCTTGCCCTCGGGATGCTGGTTGCGAAAGCGGATGATATGCTGCGGCTGAAACATCTGGTGGACGGAACAGTGCCCCTTCCACAGCAGAATTTTAGCTTTCCTGATTTGCTCAGGCTCAAGGCCGCCCATCGGTTCATCGAAATCCCAGACAGGCATTTCATCCAGCGGAATGCCCAACTTGTGCCCGCTCCAGCGCCCGAGATGCTGATCCGGAAAAAACAGCACCTTCTCGCGGCGGGAGAAGGACCATTGCAGGATTTTGACCGCGTTGCTGGAGGTGCAAACGATACCGCCGTGCTCGCCGCAAAAAGCCTTCAGATCGGCGGCGGAATTGATATAGGTTACCGGGGTAATCGTCTCATCAGGGTCCAGCACCTCCATCAGCTCTCGCCAGGCGCGCTCCACCTTCGAGAGGTTCGCCATGTCGGCCATGGAGCAACCTGCGGCAAGATCGGGCAGAATCGCGGTCTGCTCCGGCTTGGAGAGAATATCCGCCACTTCGGCCATGAAATGCACGCCGCAAAATACCAGGTAGTCCGCGTCCGTTGCCGCTGCAAGGCGCGAAAGCTTCAGCGAATCTCCAGTCAGATCGGCGTGCTTGTATACGTCCGCGCGCTGGTAATGATGCGCCAGTATCACTGCGCGCCTGCCCAGGGCGGCTTTCGCGGCAACGATGCGTTGCTCGCAATCGTCGTCCTTCAAAGAATCAAAGTGGTCAAACGCTATCGCTTCTGCTCGCATGGCCGCTCCATCAAGACAACTGAAACAGTTGAAAACAGGTCAAACAATGAAAACAATGTCAGACAACGTCTTCCAGGATCGGTTCTCCCCTCCTCTCTTCTTAAGGAAGCCAATTGATCCGGCTGGAAAATACCATGAATACGTCATTCCGGGCCTGACCCGGAATCCAGCTCCAGATCAGCGAACAGCCTGTTTCGAACGCCCTGGATGCCGGCTTCCGGCTGTATGACGTTTACATATACCATTATCGCCGGACCAACAGAGGAACTCAGGCAAAGAGACACCGTATGGATTCACCCGCATAAGCCTTATTTATGGCTCCTTGGCTGTATTGCCGCCTTTCTCTCCGGAAAACTTCTGCACAAGAGTCCTGATCGCTTCCGCGTTGCTGGGAGAAAAAACCTTCTCCGCCGCCGCCCGCCAGGGCAGCCAGGCAAAAGCCAGATGCTCTCGCGCCGCCATCGAGACTGGAACGGGTTCCGGCACGAGCAGACTGAAAACGTGCTCGGTATTGTGCGTTACTTCGGGCGCATAGCGCCAGCGCCATTCCTCGTAGATTTCGTATCGGGTCTGCGCGCGCCAGTCGGTCAAAACATAGCGACTGGCATCCAGGCCCGTCTCTTCCGCCACCTCTCGCACCGCCGTTTGCCAAAGCGTTTCGTCCCGGTCCTGGCTTCCGGTCACCGACTGCCAATAACCGGGATGATCCGCCCTCTCCAGCAGAAGAATCTGCAAATCCGGGGTATGTATGATGACCAGAACGGAAACCGGAATCTTGACCATTTTCTCCGGAAAGCCACATCGCAACTACCGCAATCCCGCGCTACTACAGCCACAACCCTATGGCCGGGCGCCTCTCAGCTTTTCAGCCCTTCCACGTGCCGCAGCTTGATGTGCAGTTCCCGCAACTGCTTCTCGCCCACCGCGCTGGGCGCATGGGTCAGCAGGCACTGGGCGCGCTGCGTCTTGGGAAAAGCGATCACGTCCCGTATCGATTCGGCGCCGCTCATCATTGCAACCACGCGATCCAGGCCGAAGGCGATGCCGCCATGCGGCGGCGCTCCATACTGCAGCGCCTCCAGCAAAAACCCGAATTTTTCCTGGGCCTCCTCCGCTCCGATGTTCAAGGCATGAAATACCTTCGACTGGACATCCGACCGGTGGATGCGCACCGAACCGCCGCCGATTTCTGAACCATTCAAAACCATGTCATAGGCCTTCGAAAGGGCCTGGTCCGGCTGTGTCTCCAGCAAATCCTCGTGCCCATCGGCGGGGGAAGTAAATGGATGATGCAACGCTTTCCACCTGTTTTCTTCCTCGTCTCGCTCGAACATGGGAAAATCGACCACCCACAAGGGCCTCCAGCCCGATTCAGCCAAACCGCGCTCATGCCCGACTTTGACCCGCAGCGCGCCCAGCGCCTCATTGACGATCCTGGCCTTGTCCGCGCCAAAGAATATCAGGTCTCCGTCCCTTGCGTTCGTGCGGTCGAGAATGGCCTTTATTGCCGTATCCGAAAGGAATTTCAGTATCGGCGACTGCAGGCCGTCGAGACCTTTGTCCACGGCATTGACCTTGATATAGGCCAGACCCTTGGCCCCGTATATTCCCACGAAGGCGGTATAGTCATCTATTTCCTTGCGCGACAGGCTGCCCCCCTGGGGAACTCTTAAAGCCGCAACGCGCCCTCCCGTTCTTTGCGCCGCCTCGCGGAAGACCTTGAACTCGACCTCCTTCATTACATCCGTGAGCTCGGTCAGTTCCAGCGGCACGCGCAAATCCGGCTTGTCGGAGCCGTACCGGGACATGGCCTCGGCATAAGTCAGGCGGGGGAATGGCATCGGCAGTTCGATATTCATCGCGCTGTTGAATACGCCGCAGATCATCTCTTCCATCAGGCCCATGATGCCGGTTTCGTCCATGAAGGATGTCTCGATATCCACCTGCGTGAATTCGGGCTGGCGGTCTGCGCGCAAATCTTCATCCCTGAAACACCTGGTAATCTGGTAATAGCGGTCGAAGCCGGCGACCATGAGCAATTGCTTGAATAGTTGCGGCGATTGCGGCAGCGCGAAAAAATGACCAAAATTGACCCGCGACGGCACGAGATAGTCACGCGCGCCTTCCGGGGTCGACTTGGTGAGCATCGGGGTTTCGACATCGATAAACCCATGCTTGTCGAGAAACGTTCGTACCGCCATTGCCACTTTGTAGCGCAGACGCAGGTTTGCCTGCATCTGCGGCCGGCGCAGATCGAGATAACGATGTTCCAGCCGCACGGATTCGCTCAGGTTTTCATCGTCCATCAAAAACGGAGGGGGTTGCGACGTATTGAGAATTTCGATGGACTGCACCAGAACCTCGATTTCGCCGCTGACGAGATTGGGATTTACGGTACCCGCAGGGCGGTTTCTCACGACGCCGGCGACCTTGAGCACATACTCGTTACGAATTTTTTCAGCGCTGTGGAAAGCCGCGGCATTGTCCGGGTCGCATACCACCTGGACCAGCCCTTCGCGGTCGCGCAGATCGATGAAGATGACGCCTCCATGGTCGCGGCGGCGATGCACCCAGCCGTAAAGGACAACCGGTTGTCCCATGTATCTGGCATCAATGAGGCCACAGTAGTCAGTTCGCATGACGTCTCGGAAAAATCGGGGAAATGGGGATCAGGGATTGTCGCCTGGCGTGAAGCTGGCGGTGCCGCGGGTATTCAGCAATGCTGCCTGTTGCGGATCGGCCGGCCTTTTCCCGTTGGCCGGCGTGACAACACCCATGGAAATAATATATTTGAGCGCCGCATCCACGCTCATGTCGAGCTCGATCACGTCGCTTTTCGGCATCATGAGAAAAAAACCGGAAGTGGGATTGGGAGTGGTCGGAACATAGACGCTGATATATTCCCCCTTGAGATGGTTTACGACATCGCCGCCCGGATATCCTGTCATGAAGGCGATGGTCCATGAGCCCTGACGCGGATACTGCACCAGCAGGGCCTTGCGGAACGCCTCTCCCTGGCTGGAAAACAGCGTATCGCTGACCTGCTTGACCCCATAATAAATCGATTTGACCACCGGGATGCGCCATAGCACCCCCTCCCAGAACAATACCAGCCTCTGGCCGATGATATTCGTCGTCAGCAACCCGGTCAGAAAGACCACCAGCAGCGTGAGCACGGTACCCATGCCGGGGATATACACCCCGACCAGCGCCTCCGGACGGAGACTGGCCGGCAGGAGCAGCAGCGACTGGTCCATCGTGCCAATCAAAAATTTCAACGCCCAGGCAGTGATGCCAAGAGGCACCCAGATCAAAAGCCCGGTGATGAAATAACGTTTCATATCAATAAGTAAACGATATATTTCAATCAGCGGCGCAAGCTGAACAGGGAGCATCAGTGCCGGATGGCGCAGCAGGTGCGGCATCGGTCTTCTTTTCCCCTGCCGCTTCGGTTTCCGTCTTGGGTTTCGGCTGGGAACCGTTCTTGAAATCGGTGGCGTACCAGCCGCTGCCCTTCAATTGAAAACCCGCGGCAGAAATAAGCTTGACAAAAGCATTGCTGCCGCATGCGGGACATGCCGCGACGGGCGCATCATTTACTTTTTGCAAATATTCCTTTTCAAGGCCACAAGAACCACAACGATACTCATAAATCGGCATGCAAACCTCCAGCAATGCAAAATCGCAATAAGAAATTATACCTCAGCCACTTGGCCTGCCCACAAATTAACCGGTACATTTGGGCGAACCGGGAAAATACAAGATTGCCCCGGCCGATACCCTTGTACCGATTACCCCATTTTTGCAAATGAAAAACGTCGAGGATGGACACGTCCTTTGACGGCCTTGTTACCGTCCAGGCGAACCATCCCGCAAAGCCACCGTCTTGCCAGCGGAGACTTGTTCAGGGCTTCCTTTCAGGGCTTCCTTAGTGCGCGTCTATGATGAAATCATCCCGGTTCAGGGAGTGATAAGGCTTTTCCTCGCAGAAGCGCGTAAACGCCCGGTCTTTCGCCTCATCCTCTGAAGCCGCTTCTATCTCATAGTCAGCCAGCACGCCGCTGTAATCAGGCCTGTCATTAACGCTTGGCTCGACATGGGTAATCAGAACCTTGTAAATCATGCGCACCCCCAATAAATTAACCGAAGCTTCGCCACCCTTGCATGAAATGATCTCTTCGGACGCCTGGTCCAATCCAACAATAGCACACCATGCCACCGAAAAACTCTTTCCGTGGCTGCGGTATTCGAAAGCTTGAGTCATATGGGACTATTGATCCGGTGAGCAAACAGTATAAACGTCATACCGGCAGAAGCCGGTATCCAGTGGCGTTCGAAACGTCGTATTTACCGGCCCGGATAGTATTTTTTGGCCAGATCAATAATGGCCGGCCGGCCATTACGCAACTTTTCTGGGGGCCGGAAGGCACCGTTCCCACGTTTGGCAGCGGTGTGGTGTGATTGGCGGGTTTGCCGGTCTTCAACACCGCCTCAAAGAACGGCGTTATTCGAGCTGGAGCCGGGTGGCATCCTGGGTTTACACGGATCTTTCTCCCCTCGCCGGAGGAGTATCAGCGTTTCTGCTTTTTATGATATCCGGGGATCTGTTTGAAAGTCTGCTCAACCCTTTTCAATATGTCCGCCACTTCTGGCTCAGGGGACCGCTTGCTGCCAGCGAGACGATAAAGAGCCGAAATCGTAACCAGATCCTGTCAGCTTGAGCCCTCGATCGGCCATCATCAGGCCCATGGCAATAACCAGGATGGCTGAAGCAATGACCAGCTGATGCATGACGGAATGGGATACATTGCTGGCAACAAGGCCGAAGCTCAAGAGCGGCAATAGCGTACCCAGGCCAAAGAAGAACAGCATGGTCGCCCCCTCCAGCGGGCTGCCGGTGCCCGCCGCCATGATGTACATCGCCTGCAAGGGACCGCAGCCGAGCATCAAACCATTCAGCAAGCCGATCTCGAGCGGACTGCGTTCACCCCTTAGTTTATTGGATACGCCCTTGGTGACGAAATGAGGCAGACGCAAGGTGAAATGGCGCAATGCCGGAAAGATGTTGAGCATTTTCAATCCGTAGATTATTACGAAGAGACTGGCGGCAAGATTGATTACCCCTCGCAGAAAGGGAGTGAAGGTCATGGCGGAGCCCACCAGGCCTAAAGTGCCCCCTATCATCGTATATGAAGCTGTCTTGCCGACGGCATACATCAGATGGCGCGCAGCCGCCGTCGCACGCGATTGCGGACCGCCTGCTGTTGCATAGCCCACCACAAAGCCGCCGCACATTCCGATGCAATGAAATCCGGTAAAGAAGCCTATGGAAAACAGCATGGCATGGCCGAGATTGGGGTTCATCTCTCCCACCAGCCCCGGTATCATGCTTTTCCCCCAGAAGGTGACTCCGCCCACCACCAGCAGGAAGAACAAAAAAATCAGGCTGTTTCGCAGATGCTGGCTGGGAGGTTTGAGGATACTTTCAAACTCATAACCTTTTTCTTCGATAGCCCGGCGAATTCCGTTATCGCCAATCAGCCCGGCGTCAAATTCCACGTCTACGGTCTGCTTGACGTAATCCGCTTTGACATTCCGGACTCCGGCCAGATGCCCCACCGCGTTTTCGATGGTCTCCTCGCAACCGGTACAGTGCATGCCTTTGATTTTCAGATGAGCCGACCTGGTAGCCATTTTTGCACCCATGGACGTTTTGTTACAGATTCACATCCCTAACCATCCCTAACTTCTGCTCGCACAAGGAAACGAAAACGCCTCAGATGGATATAACCATATACATATTATGGATATAGATCAATGTGGCATATTGCCGCATGCGACAGATTGCCGCAGCGGCAAGCCACATAGTGTATGGAAACCGAAAAGAGCCATGGAGTCGAACTTGAGCCGGAATATGGGATATTCAAAACGAGCCGTCACTGACAGAACAACGTCATGAAAATCATGTTCAAGCCTTGAGGCCTGTAACTATACTATAGTAGTCAAAGGCTGACTCGAGTTGAATGGCGGATCGCCGACCCCGGCGGCGACCTGCGTCCGGGTTCGATCCGCTTCCGAAATTGGCTCAGCCAGGGTTCGCCGGCGCGTCAGCCGGCCGATTCCTACGACTGATCGACATCCGATCATCTTCTTAACCATGTCATCACCATGGAGGATTTCTCATGACCCAGCGCATCGACTACCAGAAGCAATCTCCCGAGTTGTTCAGGAAATTCATCGAGTTCAGCATGGCCCTGAGGCATTCCTCGATCGAGGAGTCGATTCATGATCTCGTGAATATCCGGGCATCGCAGATCAACGGCTGTGCGTTCTGCGTGGACATGCACGTCAAGGAAGCGACGATCCATGGCGAACGGCCGCTCCGCCTGCACCACATCGTTGTCTGGCGCGAGTCCCCGCTGTTCAGCGCGCGCGAGCGCGCCGCATTGACATGGACTGAAATCCTGACCCGTCTCCCCGCCGAAGGTGTGCCGGATGACGTATATGAACGCGTTCGCGCGCAACTGTCCGAGAGGGAATTGTCGGACCTGACTTTCCTGGTAATGGCGATCAACGGGTGGAATCGTGCCAGCGTGGGCTTCCGCGCCCCACCCGGTGCAGCCGACAAGGCATACGGCCTGGATAAATCCGGCCTGTCCTGATCATGCATCGACGCAGCCACGTAAAGGTGTGTCGATTCACCGAATTCACCGGCGATCTGGGGGTCGCCCAGACCCGATAATGAGGAGAAATAAAGCCATGACTATTTTCAGAACTATCAGAACTCTTACTGTGCTGCTGCTGTTGGCAGCCAGTACCGCCGGGGCCCAGGAGGCGCCGTCCGCAAGCGTGACATCGCTGATGACCAAGGCGCTCGCCGATTATCCCGGCAAGGAAGTCCTGATGATCACCGTCGACTATCCGCCGGGCGCCGTCGACCCCGTGCATCGCCACAATGCGCATGCTTTCGTCTACGTGCTGGAGGGTTCGATCGTGATGGGGGTGAAGGGCGGAAAGGAGATAACGCTGACGCCCGGCCAGACCTTCTACGAAGGCCCGAACGACGTGCATACGATCGGGCGCAACGCCAGCCTCACCAAGCCCGCCAGGTTCCTGGTCTTTTTGTTGAAGGACAGAGAGAAGCCCGTCCTTACGCCGGTCCCCTGATCCCCGCACAGCCTCAGGCACGATCAGCCCTGCTCCTCTCGAGGCGAGGGGAGCGGGAACAGCCTTGATCCCTACAGGGCAGGAGAGGCAGGAATTAAGAATAGGTGGAATAAACGGCAGGAAAACCGGCAAGCAGCGTGCCTATGATCTTCTTCGATCCCGCTTTTTCCTTTCTTCCTCACTTCGCCTCTTCTTTTTCCCTTAAATGCCTTGAAGCTCGCTCCACTGCCTCCACCGCTTCCTGGGTATGTCCTTCCCTGGCTTCTTCAATGGCTTTATCCATTTCCTCGAAAATTTCTTCGTCGCGCTCCGCCTTCTGGTGTTCTCCGTAGATAGGTTTGTGAAGATGGGTATAAGGATGCTCTTCGTTATCGTCAATAAGCTCTTTCCGGGCTTCTTCAGTATGACTGATCACGCCTTTCGCGTCGCCTGCCTTCCCGCTCTTTAAAGCCTTTTCCAAATGTTCTTCGACCTTTTTTCCATGGTCTTCCTGTGCATGGACCACACCGCAAATTGCAGCAAAGGCAACGAGAAGGATTGCCTTGCCGTAAAGATGGGCAGACATTTTCATGTATTTCATCGGTCTCAGTTTGAACATGATTCATTATTCTCTTGGTCTTGCAAGACGCATTGCTCAGTTTGTTGCTATCTCAAATGTTGATCGGACGCGACCCGCAACTTCAATCATGTATGTGCATTTACCTGAAGACCTGCTTATATCTTAAATTTTCAAATGAAAATATTGGGGAAACTCTGTTTTTATGCTAAGAAAAACTATTAGCAATCCCTTAATAACCAGGAGGTTTAAGCCAAATGTAAATGGAACGGGACGCGCGCAAGAGGGATAACCAGTGCGGCAATACTTCGCCTCGTGCTTTAAAAAGGCGGCGGCGTATTTGCCAGGGAGTTATGGTATGCATTCATCCGACCACCAGAACTTGGACTGGTGAATAAGGGAATGAACAAATGGAAAGGTCAGACCTCATTTTTACCGATGATGCAAGAGTAGCCATTATTACCATGTCGGCCGGAGAAGAGTCCCCTTGGCATCATCACACTCATGTTGCCAAGAACATTGTTTGCCTGTCTGGCAATATTGTTTTGCAGTATGGTTTGCAAAAGACGAGGGTCTCCCTGTCGCCTGGGCAGATTCACCCAATTCCTCCCAGGGTAATCCATAAGCTGATTAATTCAGAAAAAGAGCCATCATCTTATTTGCTCATACAGAAAGGAAGCTATGATTTCGTACCGAGCGACTGACTGACAAGTTCGCAAGAGAACGCAGCTTCGCACAAGCATCACCTCCAACCTTTCCGCTGCCCAGTTCAACATACGGAAGTAATCCTGGCTGTTCCGTATGAAACCGAACGGAAATATCCCAGATTATAGTAATAAAATATTTTATGGCGGCGTCTCCTCCAAGTTACTTTACGGCTATGCGTGGAGAAAGGTAGCAAAACATGGGGTAAAGCGCCTGGAAATTACGAAATTGGTTCATCAACTGCTTCAACATACAAGGAGGATTCCATGCGTACCATACAGTTTACCCTCGCCACGCTCTGCATTGCGCTGATGACATCGGTTGCCTCTGCGCAGGACAACAAGGCAGCGCAACCCATGGATCCGCAGGCTGCGATGGAACTCTACAAGAAACTGGCCACTCCCGGAGAACCCCATAAGCTGCTGGCCAGCCTTGCGGGAAGCTGGACCACCAAAACGAAAGAATGGATGGAGCCCGGTAAACCGGCGGTGGAATCCACCGGTTCCGCGGAAATGAAAATGCTGCTGGATGGACGTTTTCTTCAGCAGGAATACAGCGGCCAAATGATGGGGCAGGCCTTCTCCGGACTTGAGCTAATCGGCTATGACAACCTTCTCAAGCGCTATGTCACAACCTGGATGAGTACCATGGGCACCAGTATCTTCATCATGGAAGGTACGGCGAGCGCCGATGGCAAGACCATCACGTTGAAGGGACAACATGCCGAACCAGGCGGAGGACACATGACCCACCGCGCTGTCTGGAAGATTATCGATAGCAATACTCAGACATTCGATATGTTCGGGACCCATCATGGCGGTAAGGAAATGAAAATGATGGAGATCGTTTACACACGAAAGCCATAGCGCGCGCCTATGCCGGAATAATATTAACCCGCAAGTGTCTTTGTTTTATCAAGCATGCACCTTATCCGATGTCGAGTATGGAAATGGAACGGTGCTGCCAGGGCTGGAACTGTATGGCACAGGGTTGCAAGGAAGCGGCGGCCTCTTGACTGCAGATGTCCAGGGCACAAGGAAGGGCAAGCGTCCTCTTACCTACTTAGCTCGGCTCGGCCTCGTCTTCCCAGCAGATGTATTGAGGGCAACCGCGGCAAGGATGAGCGCCTTGAACGCATCTGGGTCAACCTCCTCACCCTCATGAATATCAATCGCGCGCCTTACCTTTCCGTCGAGGCTCGAGTTGAACAGCTTGGCGGGGTCCGGCAACGAAGCCCCTTTGGAGAAGGTCAACTTCACTATCGACTTGTATGACTCGCCGGTGCAAACGATCCCATCGTGCGACCACACGGGAGTACCCATCCACTTCCATTCCTCCACGACGTCCGGATCCACCTCTTTGATGAGCTTGCGCATCCTGCTCAAGGTCTCTCCGCGCCAATCCCCAAGCTCGGCGATCCTTTCATCAATCAGCTCAGATGCGGGCCGGCCCTCGGTTGAATCAATCCTTTTCATGCTCCTTGTTGAGACCATAATTATCACGTATTGCTTGTCCGTTATAGCGAATGTTCTTCCCCTATTGTAACTAATCGTCAGTCAAGTTTTAGTTTCGGCTGTTGTACGGTTCTTGGAGGCAATCCGCGAGGGATAATTTTTTCGCCACGCAGCCAGTCAAGCCATCGACCAAGCCCGGCGGGTGAGAAACGCGCTTTGCGTTTGTGCCAGTTCTTGCGCATATCGGAGATGATCTGCTCATCCGTCGGCTGAATGCCATCGATCAGGAAATCGTTCCAAACAGCGAAAAGCGTGGCGATGATCTCAACCTCTTCGGTCTTCTTATCCGCCAGGGTATAAATCAGTCGGTCAAATTCGGCCTTCTGACCGGACGACATCAGTGCCTCGGCTTTCGCCACGGGCTCTGACAATGCCGACAAGCAGCGGTATTCCGTCTTCTTCCTACCGGTTGTCAGGGTTTTTTCATCGACTTCGAACCAGCCTTGGCTTTGACCTTGTCGCTCAAAATCATAAATCCAGGTGTCTAGCGGGCCAGCAGCTTCACGCTCGGGCCTCAGATTCAGCTCTAGACCAACATGTGCCTGCGCCAGATACATCACCTTGGTGGCAGCAGTTCGGCCAAAGTACGGAGCGTTAGCTAGTTTTTCTACGACATAGCAGCCTATTGCTGCGCGGTAGGCGGCCAAGTTAACAATCTCAGCAGTGACGCAAGGCATATCATTTACTGGTTGTTCTTTGGATGTCGCTTGTGACTGTGGCTGAAGCAATGCATTCAGCAGTTCAGCTCGCTTTTTCGTGGCAGCATCAATTTGATGCTCTAATGAGTCGCACTGGAGTATCAGTTGATTTATTTTTGAAACGATACATTCTTGCTCTGCTAGCGGCGGAAGCGGCGTCAAGGAATTTCTGATTAGGCCGATATTCAGAGTTGGCTGCGCCAGGATTCTCGTATTGCCATGAAAATTCCTTTGCATGAACCCACTCTGCAAAATCCACAAAATGTATTTCTTGCTCACCATATATGTAGGGACAATTCGACAGACGGCACGTGCAATATAGGCCCCCGCCCACTCCTTTGGTGCAATGCCGAGTTTTCCAATACTTCCTACCACACCCATTAGAATTTCACCACCGATCAACCTGGTGCGCTCAAACTTTTGCGCAATGCTTTCACTGATTTGCTTACCAGGCTGCGCCTTCGGCGCCTTAATATCCAGATCTTCAATCCGAACAAAAGGCATACCATCCTCTACATCTGGCCCTGGAACAAGAACGCCGTATCCAATCGGAAATTCTTGATTGATCAGCCCATCAAATCTTACCCACTCCCAACCCCGTGGTAACGCATAAGGTTTTTCCTGCTCCGCGATTGGTGGCAATGACTTCAACTTCTTGATCTTACCTTCCTGCACCAACCGCTGTTTCTCGGCTTCGATTTCTTTCAGTAATTCGCTGGCAGGCTGATCGTTCGGATTCTGCGGGACGAGTTTACCCATCACTGCCAATTGCAGAATGGTCTTGCGAAGTTCTGCGACGTTTTCCTTGATGGTGTAGAGCTCGTCGAAGTGTTCGGCAAGGAAAGCTTGAGCATGCTGGTGCCGATCGGGTTCGGCGATGTTCAGCAATTGCTTGATGGCGGCGGCATGGATGGTCAGGCGTTTATCCTGTTGTGCTGTGCGCAGTTTTTCCAGTTCATCGCAGCGGGCCATCAGTTCGTCGATTTTGGCGACGATGCGGTGGTGTTCCGACTTTGGAGGCAGGGGGAAAACAATCGAAGCAAGTACCTTGCTCGACATATTCGATATTCCGACCCCTTTTCTATAATTATTTATTTCCCCACTAGCGTTAATCTTCTCGAAAAATCGGTAAGCAAAATATGGATTAACGTCTTCGTAGAACCGGGCGCGGTGCAAGTGGTTCTGGAAACAAATTTCTTCATCCAGCTCCCAGACGGCAGCGCGTCCAGCTTCTCCACCCTCACAGATGAGCAAGTCTCCTTTTCGTGCAGAGCATTTATCTAGCTCGTCTTCACGAATTAGCATTTCCCGGACGTTATTGAGCTGGAATTTCCCCCAGTAGACATTCGATGTAGTAATGTACCTTCTCGGAAGTCCAGTATTTCTACCACAATCAAGAGTTTTTCCAGAGTTGTGCTGGGCAATTTCTCCAAAACGTACCCATTCCCACTCCTGCGGCAGCGTATAGGGTTTCTCCTGCTCTGTTACCGGTGGCAATAGGTTGGGTTTCTTGATCTTGTCCTCCTTCACCAGTCGTTGCTTCTCGGCCTCGATTTCCTTCAGCAGTTCACTGGCTGGTGGGTCGTCTGGATCTTGCGGCACCAGTCTGCCCTGCATGGCCAGCGTCAGGATCAGCTCGCGCAGTTTCTTGATGCCGCCGGGTGCGGCAAAGGCGGTATCGAAGTGCTTTTCCAGCAGTTCGGCAGTGTGCCTATTCATGCTCGTATCTCAGTTCACGCTCGATTTGCTCGTTGCTGAGCAAGCTGGTTTGCAGTTCTTCAGGCAAGGATTCGATCAATTGATATTCCACCACGCCAATGGACTGGGCTTTGTCGCGCAATGCGTATCAGCCACCAACTTATCTTGCTCTTGCACAGCAACAAATCGATGGTGGAGTTATCTTATTCGGCCTTAGCGCAGGAAAATCCCTTCAAATCGGGAAAGGTCGTCTTAAGGTCGTGCGCCAGTCGCTCGATGACCTTGGCTCCCCAGCCTTGCTCCACCTGCCGCTGCAGGATGTCGCGGCCGATCTGCCAGTAGAGAGCAGTACCAGTTCGCGGTTGACGGCCAGCGCAGCCCGTTGCTGAGCACTATGAATGCGCGTTCTTCAGCTCACCCAGCCCGTTGGCGTAACCTTCCGGGCTGGAACGAGGAACACAGGCTCGTCGCTCATGTCGCCCCCCGCTGGTGGCCTTGAGCGCGGCCAGCAGTTCGGTTTTCAGCGCCTGTTGGGTGGCCTGCAACTGGCGCGTGATGTCCTGATATTCCGCCATCAGCTCGTCAGGGTCACCAAGTTCGATGGCTACCTCGTGTGGGTTCTTGCGATCCAGGTTGTAGTTGCGGGCAGCAATTTCCTTGGCTGAAACCTTCCAGGCGTGCTCAGTAGTCTTGCGTCCCCTGCGCTGTGGGCCCCCCCACCAGGTTTTCTCGCGGTCGAATTCCTCGATGGTCAATGGCTTGGAACGGGAATAGCTCTTGTAGCCTTCCGGGTAGGGATGCTCGAAGAACCATACGTCCTGTGTAGAACCACCTTTTTCGAAGAACAAGATGTTGGTGGCGATGCTGGTATAGGGAGCAAACACGCCCTTGGGTAGGCGCACAATGGTGTGCAGGTTGAATTCTTCCAGCAACTCGCGCTTGAGCGTGGTCTTCACCCCTTCACCGAACAGGAAGCCGTCCGGCAGCACCACGGCGGCACGGCCAGTATCGTGCTTGAGCAGGTGCATGATCAGCGCCATGAACAGATCGGCAGTCTCGCGGGTCTGGTGCTTAGCGAGGAAGTTCTTCTCGATGCCGTCCTCTTCCATGCCGCCGAATGGCGGGTTGGTGACAATGATATCCACCCGGTCGCGTGGCCCATAATCCTTGAATGGACGCGCCAGGGTGTTGTCGTGGCGGATGCGAGTAGGCACATCAATGCCGTGCAGCACCATGTTGGTAATTGCCAGCATGTGCGGCAGGGGCTTTTTCTCGACGCCATGGATGTTTTCTTGCAGCAGCCGGTTGTCTTCCGGTGTCTTGACCTGCTTCTTGAGATATTCGATGGAGCAGGTCAGGAAGCCGCCCGTGCCGCAGGCCGGGTCGAGCAGGCTCTTACCGAGTTTCGGGTCGAGGATATCGACCATGAACTGTGTGACCGCGCGCGGGGTGTAATACTCACCGGCATTGCCAGCCGATTGCAGGTCGGCCAGGATTTTCTCGTAGATATCGTTGAACAGATGGCGGTCGCTGGACGAGTTGAAATCCACGTCTTCTTCTATGATGTTGATCACCTGACGAAGCAGTGTACCGGACTTCATGTAGTTGTAGGCATCCTCGAACACCGACCCGACCACCTTGCCTTGCGCGGATACGCCCGCTTTGGTGGCAAGCTGCTTCAGGGAAGGAAAAAGGTCATTGTTGACGAAGTCGATCAGCTCTTCGCCGGTCATGCCCTCCGGATCCTTGGCCCAGTTGTTCCAGCGAAAGCGGCTTTGCAGCGGTGAGCGGTAGTTGGACTGAGTCAACTCCCATTCCTGTTCCTTGTCATCGAAGATCTTCAGAAACAACAGCCAGCAAATCTGGCTGATGCGCTGAGCGTCGCCATCGACGCCGACATCCTTTCGCATGATGTCCTGAATGGATTTGATAAGGGTTGCAAGTGACATAAATACTTCCCGGTTCTAGTTCTGGTTAGGCGCGGTAGAGTTCTTGTTCAAGCTCGCTGACAGCCTGTTGATATTGGTTCTTGCCACCAAAAGCACGGACCAGTTCGATTGGCGTGCCGAGGCGGTTGAATGGGGAGATAGCGAGGATCTGCGTTTCCTCGATGGCAGCAACGCCCTCGTCGGCATACTTGTCGAGCAGGGCTTCGAGCACCTTTTGCGCCTCCTCGCTGTACTTGCCAAAGTAATGCCGCTTCTTGACCTGTTCGGCGCGTTCCTTGCGCGTGAGCGGGGGCTGATCCCAGGCCACGTGGCATAACAGATCGAAGGGATCGAAATCCTTGCCGGATTGCTTGTCCACCTCTTCGGCCAGGGCCTCGAAAAATACTCCTTGATTGGCCAGTTCGTCGATGATGGCCTGTTTCTTCTCGGCCTTACTCCAGTGGCGCAGGAAATCGTCGAGCGACGCGAACTCCTTGGCCAGGGTATTGCGGGTGTAATCCTTCAAGGATTCGGTGATCAGCTTGCCGTTAGTATCGAAATACTGCACGCGTTCGGCCACAACCTTGACCTCGACATTGGCGACAATGTAGCGGCGTACGCCTTCCTCTCCAAGCAACGGCTCGGCTATGCCACTAGGTGACGTCGGATTGTCGCCTGCCGTTGGGTAGGTGAAGTCCTCGTCAGCCGAGCCTTCTCCATCCACTTCTTCTGGCGGAAGCGGCGGATCCCCTGGATCTGGCTCGTAAATCTGCACGGGATCACCGTCGAATGCCGGGTCGGCAAAGAGCTCGGTCGCTTTCTTGAAATCGATGATGGTGAACCAGTACTTGTCGAAGTCCTCGTTGATGCGTGTGCCCCGGCCGATGATCTGCTTGAACTCGGTCATGGACTGGATGCGCTGATCGAGCACAATGAGCTTGCAGGTTTGGGCATCAACGCCAGTGGTCATCAGCTTGGAAGTAGTAGCAATGACCGGGTATTTGCTTTCCGGGAAGATGAAGTTGTCCAACTCCATCTTGCCTTCCTCGTTATCTCCGGTTATGCGCACGACATAACGATGGTTCTGCCCAACCAAATCACCGTTTTCATTGACCATGGCCTGGCGCATACGTTCGGCATGATCGATGTTGTCGCAAAAGACGATGGTCTTGTCGAAACGGTTACTGGATTTCAGATACTCGGTGATCTTACGCGCGACCAATTGCGTACGTTGCTCCAACACCAGGGTGCGGTCGAAATCACGCTGGTTGTAGATGCGATCTTCGATCTCGTTGCCGTGTTTGTCGAACATGCCCTTATCGGGACGCCAGCCGGTCAAATCCTTGTCGAGGTCAATACGCACCACTTTGTAGGGCGCGAGAAAGCCGTCGTCGATACCCTGGCGGAGCGAGTAGGTGTAGATGGGCTCGCCGAAGTAGTCGATGTTGGAAACCTCCTAGGTTTCCTTGGGCGTAGCGGTCAGGCCGATCTGCGTGGCGAATTGGAAGTACTCCAGAATCTCGCGCCAGGCGGAGTCTGCGGCGGCGCTCCCTCGGTGGCATTCATCGATGATGATCAGGTCAAAGAATTCCGGGCTGAACTGCTTGTAGATATTCCTTTCTTCCTCGGTGCCGGTCACAGCCTGGTAAAGAGACAAGTAAATCTCATACGATTTGTTGGCCTGCCGCTTCTGGATCTTGGTCATCGCCGCGCCGAACGGCTTGAAGTCGTTGGTCATGGTCTGATCGACCAAGATGGTGCGATCGGCAAGGAACAGGATGCGTTTCTTGGCACGCGGCTTCCACAAGCGCCAGATAATCTGGAAAGCGGTATAGGTCTTGCCAGTGCCCGTAGCCATAACCAACAGGATACGTTTTTGCTCCTTGGCAATCGCCTCGATGGTCTTGTTGATGGCGAGCAACTGGTAGTAGCGGGGCGTCTTGTTGCTGCCGTCGCTGTAGTAGTCCTGGGCAACCAACATCTGTTGCTGCGTACTCAACCCCTGATGCTCTACCCACCACTGCCACAGCGTATTTGCGCTGGGGAATTCGTCCAGGCTTAGTTCGCGCTCGATGGCAACGTCCTTAGCGATCTTGTTGTGGAACAGGAAGCCATTGCCGTTGCTGCTGAACACAAAAGGCACTTGCAGCATTTCGGCGTAGCCAAGGGCCTGCTGCATGCCCGAGCCGATGGCATGCTTGTTGTCCTTGGCTTCGATGACGGCAATGGGGAGGTTGGGTTTGTGGAACAGCACATAGTCGGCACGCTTGTGCTGGCCACGAGTGTGCAATTTGCCGCGCACGATGATACGACCCTTGGTCAGCAGGAATTCTTCGCGTACCTGAGTCAGTACATCCCATCCGGCCTTTTCCAGAGCAGGCGTGATGAACTTGGTGCAGATATCGCGTTCGCTGAGCGCCTGCTTGTTCATGGGAGTATCATTCCTTCCATACTGGCTTTCCACTTGTATCTGCCTGTTTGTTCCGCACTCTCCCTTGTGACCCTCGCAGCGATGTTATCTCCTGCGTCCATAACGATCAATCCAATACGACCAGAAATTCGATCGTCAGCACGGTCGGCTGAATATCACGGACATTCCGTTGCAGCTAGACCAGCCTATAGTTCGCCATCAGACGCGGAGTGCGCGACAGGTTTGACACCTTGCGGCCGCTGAGTTTGTCCGTTCTGTCCGTGACTTGGGTTGCTTGTCATGAATCAGGCGCAGCAGATGGCAATTGTCATTGCAGGCGGTACTTCCATCGCCAGAGCTTTCCGCCGGTGGGCTTGATCAGCAGGAACAAGCACCACCGTCTGAAAGTTTCCAGTCTTGATCGGCGAGTTTGACCGCCTAGATCTTGGCGTCAGTGAGTAGATTCTCGACGGTACCCCGAATTTTTCAGACTTCGATGAACAACAGGAACGCTCAACAGGCCGTATTGTTTGACAAGCTATTGATTTCAAAAGATCTCCCAAATCCACCAAGCGCTGCCGAACGCTCCCGAGCTCCGAAAAATTCGTCAGACATTAAACCGAAAATGCATCACATCCCCATCCTTGACCACATATTCCTTGCCTTCCAGCCGCATCTTCCCCGCCTCCTTCGCACCTTGTTCGCCTTTGCAGGCGATGAAATCATCATACGAAATGACTTCGGCGCGAATAAAGCCTTTCTCAAAATCGGTATGGATCACGGCTGCGGCCTGGGGCGCGGTGTCCCCTTTCGATATGGTCCAGGCGCGCACTTCTTTCACCCCCGCGGTAAAATAGGTTTGCAGCCCTAGCAGCTCATAAGCCGCCCGGACGAGACGGTTCAGGCCCGGTTCCTCCAGGTTCAGGTCGGCAAGAAAAATCTGCTTGTCCTCATCCGCCAGTTCAGCGATTTCCGCCTCCAGGGCGGCACAGATTGCCACGACGGGCGCGCTTTCGCGCGCGGCATATTCCTGTACCGCGGTGAGCAGCGGATTGCCGGCAAAACCTTTTTCATCCACGTTGGCAACATAGATAGCCGGCTTGGCGGTAAGCAGGCATAGCGGTTTCAGCAATTGCTGCTGTTCCCTGTCCAACCCCATGCTCCTGACAGGCTTGCCCTGATCGAGCCAGGCGCGGACGTTTTCCAGCAGCGCGACAAGCTTGGCCGCCTCCTTGTCCCCTGATCTCGCCAGCTTGGTTTCCCGGTGAATCGCCTTCTCCACCGTCGCCAGATCGGCGAGCGCCAGCTCTATCTGTATGGTTTCGATATCGGAAACCGGATTCACCTTGCCGCTGACGTGCACCACGTTGTCATCGGCGAAGCAGCGCACCATGTTGACGATGCCATCGGTTTCGCGAATGGTCGCAAGGAATTTGTTGCCCAGTCCCTCGCCCTTGGAGGCCCCGGCGACCAGCCCGGCGATATCGACGAACTCAACGGTTGCCGCCTGCACTTTTTGCGGCTTCACAATCTCGCTCAGGCGGAACAAGCGCTGGTCCGGCACTTCCACTATGCCGATATTGGGCTCGATGGTGCAGAAGGGATAATTTTCGGCTGCGATGCCAGCCTTGGTCAGGGCATTGAAAAGCGTGGATTTGCCGACATTGGGCAGGCCGACAATACCGCATTTGAGGCTCATGGTTATCCTTCGAAAGTAGCAAGCGGACGGGGCATAAGGAAAACGGGACTATACCGGGTCGCACAAGTAGCTGTAGTTCGGCCTTGCTGGATGCCTGCTTGCGCAGGTATGGCGATCATACAATTTTCTCACCAGACCAATAACTCGATCGATGCGAGATCGGTTCAGTCCACTATGGTTCTGGTATGCAGTTTCAGCATCGCCGCCTCGCAATTGCCCTTCGCAATCAGGGGCCAGACTTCCAGGCTTCGCTGTATGGCTTCATCTATCAGCTGCGCTTCTTCCTTGCGAGGAGGCTGCAATACGTAGTTGACCACGGCATTTTTATCGCCGGGATGCCCGATGCCGATACGCAGGCGCCAGAAATTTTTCGTGCCCAGCCGGGCGGCGATATCCTTCAATCCGTTATGGCCGCCCAACCCGCCATCCAGCTTCAGCTTGGTGCTGCCCGGCGGCAAATCCAGTTCATCATGGATCACGAGAACCTGTTCGGGCGGAATCTTGTAAAACTGGCACAACGCGCCCACGGATCTTCCGCTGGCATTCATGTAGGTCTGCGGACTGAGCAGCCAAAACTCCGCCTCACCCTGACCGACACGTGCGCACAATCCGTGAAATCGCGCTTCCGCTCTCAAGGTGACGCCCAATTCGTCAGCAAGCCGGGCAATCCACCACGCGCCGGCATTATGGCGCGTCGCCTCATATTGCCTGCCTGGATTGCCGAGGCCTACGATTAGCTTCATCGAATAATGAAAAGAAGAGGCGCCGCAAAAAAGAAGAGCCCACCGGAGCTGATATTACCCGGCGGGCCAGTTGAAAATGCAAGATTATTTTTTCTTTCCAGCGTCTTTCTTTTCGCCTTCCTTCACTGTTCCTTCCTTCTTCTGCACAGTGGTAGGAACCTCCGCAGCAGCCACGGCGGCGGCTTCTTCGGCAGCCACTGCTCTGGGTATGATGATCGTTGCCACAGGCAAATCGTCACCCTTGGCAAGGGATGGAATCTCCACGCCAGGGGGGAGCTGCAAATTGCTCAAGTGAACCGTATTCCCGGCGGCAAGATCGACCAGGTCCACAGAAATGAACTCCGGCAGATCCTTGGGCAGGCAGGAAACATCCAGCTCTGTCAGCACATGGCTGACGATACCGCCCGAAAGCTTCACTCCTGGCGCAATGTCCGCATTGATGAAATGCAGCGGCACCTTCATGTGTATTTTCTTCCTCCGGTCAACCCGCTGAAAGTCGATATGCAGCACTTGCAGCTTGAACGGATGCATTTGCACATCGCGCAGCAAAACGGGTTCCTTCTGGCCTTCCACATCCATCGAAAGGATGGAAGCATGAAAGGCTTCCAGCTTGAGCTTATGGTACAGGTTGTTATGGTCCAGCTCGATAGGCTGCGCTGGTCCTTCTCCGCCATAGATGATTCCCGGCACAGTGCCTGAACCACGCAGGCGGCGGCTCGCACCCTTGCCCTGCAACGTGCGCTTTTTGGCGCTGATTTCGATTTGCATTATTTACTCCAAAGTTTGGGCTCCGCGACCAGATGCCCGGTTAAAAAAATTTTCTGTCCATGATGCCTGCACTATCTGTGGTAATGGGACAAAGACCGTCATGGAATGGTCTGCCCGTACCCTTTCAGGGTATCGCCTGTTGCCGCCGCTTCCCGCTTGAGATTCGCTTTTCCTTATTCCATGAACAAGGAACTCACCGAATCCTCGTTGCTGATTCTCAACATCGTTTCCGCGAGAAGGCTTGCCACGCTCACCTGATGAATGCGAGCGCAGGCCTTGGCGTTTTCCCTGAGGGGAATGGTGTCGGTAACCACCAGCTTGTCCAGCGCGGAATCCGCGATACGCTCCACCGCCTTGCCGGATAGCACGGGATGGGTGCAATAAGCCATGACACTCGCCGCTCCCTGCTCCTTCAAGGCACGGGCTGCTTCACACAGCGTATTGGCGGTATCCACCATGTCATCCATGATAACGCAAGTGCGTCCCTCCACCTCGCCGATGATGTTCATCACCTTTGCCACATTGGCCTTGGGGCGGCGCTTGTCTATGATCGCCAGGTCACATTCCAGCCGCTTCGCCATCTGCCGCGCCCGGACCACGCCTCCCACGTCCGGCGAGACGACCACGAGGCTCTGGTAATCATTTTTCCATAAATGACCCAGGAGGATGGGCATGCTATAGATGTTGTCCACGGGGATGTCGAAAAAACCCTGGATCTGGTCTGAATGCAGATCCATGGTCAGCAAACGGTCTACCCCGACGATAGCCAGCATATTTGCGACCAGCTTTGCCGTGATCGGCACGCGCGCCGAGCGCGGTCTTCTGTCCTGGCGGGCATACCCGAAGTAAGGCATCGCAGCCGTGATTCGCCCGGCGGAAGCTCGCTTGAGCGCATCCACCAGCACCAGCAACTCCATCAGGTTATCATTCGTCGGCATGGAGGTGGATTGCAGGACAAACACGTCCTTTCCCCTGACATTCTCCAGGATCTCCACCATCACTTCGCCATCGCTGAAACGGCCTACGACCGCCCTTCCGATACTGATACTCAAGTGCCTTACGACATCCTGGGCAAGCCTGGGGTTGGCGTTGCCGGTGAAAACCATCAAGCTATCGTAGGCCATGGTGATTGTGGTTCGCCGGAGAGTTGCCGCTGAAAAAACCGGGGTGCTCTCTGGCAGTGTTATTCATGATGACACATACAATGGCGGCTGTTCCTCGGATCACGGACCGGGCTGGACCATCGCGGCCAATTTTGCCGCGACCCTGCTCCCGCCTTACCAGGCCTCTGCCTTGTCAATTCGGCCGCAATCGAGTGCTGGAGGCGTTCCGGCTAAAAACTGGCTGGGGAGGTAGGGATCGAACCTACGAATGCCGGAATCAAAATCCGGTGCCTTACCGCTTGGCGACTCCCCAAATTTACTGTTCAACGAAATCATGCATGGGATGACGGTCCAGCCCTTGCGCTACAAACCCTTCCATGCCGGCCGGAAGCCGGACCAATGCTGCCCGCGCTTCAGATTCTGTGGCGAATTCCGCAAAAACGCAAGCACCGGAGCCCGTCATCGCGGCCTTCCGGCAATTATCGAGCCGCCTGAGCCATTCCAGATAACTTGCCACCTCCGGATATCTCCGGCATACCACGAGCTCCAGGTCATTATGGCCATGCTCGACGGAAAAGGGCGGTATTTTGATAGGAATCGTGTTTCGTGTCAATTCCTTACTGGTAAAAACCTGTGCCGTGGAAACGCTTACGGGCGGTATAAGGACCAGATACCAGGCGGCTGGCAAGGCAATGGGCGATAGTTCTTCGCCTATGCCTTCGGCAAAGGCGCTTTCACCGAAAATGAACACCGGCACATCTGCGCCGAGCTCGGGTCCAAGTTTCAATAACTGGTCTCTTTTCCAACCAATCCCCCATAAGCGGTTCAACGCCAGCAGCGTGGTAGCCGCATCGGAACTGCCGCCGCCCAGGCCGCCGCCCATGGGAATGCGCTTTTCCAATGCAATTTCCACGCCCAGATCGACACCGCTTTTCTGCTGCAATAATCTTGCTGCACGAACGCACAAGTCTGTTTCCTCGGGCACGCCGGGCAACAGCGAGCGTAATTTGATATTACCGTCGTCGCGTAGAAAAAAATGAAGCCGGTCCGAAAAATCGATGAAACGGAAAACCGTTTGCAGCAGGTGATAGCCGTCCGCCCTGCGTCCCACAACATGCAGAAAGAGGTTGAGTTTCGCAGGGGCAACGCATGCAAGCCGAGTTGTCAATCAAGCATCCCATTTGTATCGACCGAATCCCATCTATCCACTACGAGCCTTATCTGCAACCCGCTACGCTTTAGTTGCAGCAGCCTGACGCGCGCGCCCTGCGGGGTTGCAGCTAGAGCCGGTTCCGCAGGGAAATAGCTCGAATAAACGATCTCCCACCCGTCCTGCCTGATTGCTGCCACGCGGCCCTCATCGTCGAGATCGATGGCGGAAGAAGTCAACGGCGAATTTTTGCCCTGCACCCAGTACTGCAGCCCCATGATCGGCAGACGCCAGCCCAGAACCTGTTCGGTCAAACTTTCCACGTCAGACGCATAATAATTTTCCCGCTCGGCTGTCGTCAGATGCACGCCTTCGGAACTGCGCTCGAGCTGGGCCAGCGCCTGCCCTAGCGGCGAAAGCAGCAGAATGTTGTCGCGGCCTTCCGCATGATGCCACTGGACTCCCCCGGAGAAACTTTCATTGCTCCCTTTGACCGCAATTCTCCCGCTCAGCCCGAAGCTCGGTAGTGCTTCCGAGCTAAGGCCTCCCCCCGGTTCGGCCACCATGGTATGCACGCTGGCATTCTGCGGCACAAGGGAGGCGCAGCCGAAAAAAGGCAGAATGCATAAAATGACGAGATGGCGCCTTCGAAGTATCCACCGGTTTTCGTGACAGAGGCGCAGAAGCGCTTCGTATCGCAGCCATTTTATGCCAGCCGGCCAGACATGCTGCCTCTGCGTGTGCTGCGCCACGCCTACTTGATGAATCGCTTCATGGTGCTCAGCAGCGCTTCATTCCCCGGATGGTCCTTGAGTGCCGCCTGCCAGATTTCCTTCGCCTCATCCGTTACTCCCTGCATCCATAGCACTTCTCCCAGATGGGCTGCAATTTCCGGGTCAGGATTCATGCTGAACGCCTGTCTGAGATAGCTCAGGCCCTGGTTGAAATTACCCAGGCGGTAATGCACCCACCCCAGGCTATCCATGATGTAGGGATCATTCGGGGAAAGCCTGATCGCCTTTTCGATAAGCTCCAGCGCCTCCTTCAGGCGGTTGGTATGTTCGGCAAGGCCGTAACCCAGTGCGTTATAAGCATGTGCGTTATCAGGCTTCAACTCGATCAGCTTGCGCAAATCCCGCTCCATCGACTCCGTCTTGCCGATTCGTTCCGCTGCCAGGGCGCGGTCATAGAGCAAATCGGGATAATCCGGCAATTTTTCGAGGCCCTTGCTAAGCAACTGGTAGGATTTCTGGTAGGCCTTGGCCTCGCGCAGCAACTGCGCTTCGGCGATGATCAACTGGGCCTGCTGCTGCTCATTTGCCGCAGGCAGACGCTGCAGATAGTGGACCGCTTCCTCCGTCCTGCCTTTCCTGCTTAAGAGAATGGCATACTTTATCTGCGCGGGAATGTATTGCGCTCCACTGGTCACCGACCGATACGATTCCATGGCTGTATCGATATCGTTGGTTTTCTCATAAACGCCGCCTAGATAAAATCGCACCATCCCCGGATCCCTGTAATCCAGCTCCAGCGCTTTTTTAAAATTGGACTCGGCAACCTCGTAGTCCCGCAATTCCATCGACAGCAATCCCACCGCGACGGCCACGTCGGCATTCCCTGGATTCTCCGCAAGCAATCTCTGGAACTGCTCGCGCGCCTTGGTGTAATTTCTTTCCGCAAGCAGCAGGCGTGCATACGTGATGCGTGTATCGTTGGCCTTGGGATAACGCTTGAGATAATCCTCATAAAATGCCAGCGCGCTGGCTTCGGAGGTGCGCGCCAATATCCGGCCCTGATATATCGCGGCGATTTCCCAATCCGGGCGAAGCGCCAGGGCCTGCTTCATCTCGGCCAGGGCGACGTCGAATTGATCTGCGAACCATGCCGCCTGGGATACGGCGAAATGGGCTTCCGGCAGATTGGAATAGGGTTCCGCCAATTGCTTGACAAGTTCGAATGTCGCATTTTTGTTGGCGCTGCGCACCAGCAAGCTGTTCAATTGCATGAACGCTTCGCCGACACTGCCTCCTTCCCCGGCAAGCAACTTTTCGAGATGAGGTCTGGCCTCTTCCAGCTTCCCCGCATTCACCAGCAAGGCCGCCACGGTCTGGCGCCCGGGAATGGAATCCGGATCCAGTCCTATCCAGATCTTTGCTGCTTCCAGGGCTGGCGCCGCCTGGCGCGATTGAAGAGCAACTTCCGTTGCGCGTTGCGCAACGCGCGGGTCGTGGGTAACTCGTGCCAGTTTCAGGTAAGTGCGGATTGCGATATCCTGATCACCGCGCTGCAAGGCAGTTTCCGCCAGCAGGAAATCGAACAGCATCGGCGAGGTCAATTCCTGATTCGGTATTTTTGATTTTTGAGCGTCGCTCTGTTCATCCGGTTTGCGCGTCTCGACATTTGTCTTTGTCGGAATCTGCGCGCAGGCACCGAGAAAAAGCAGCAACAGAGCGCCAGGAATTTTAAGATTCATGGAAAATCCACACAGGGTTCGAAAAATAATGCTATCAAGGAAATAAAGAGGCGGGCTGACCTACGATAAGCCGCCATATTAGGTATATTTTACGCTTATCACAAGTGCGCATTGCGCTCCCGCGGAGTCTTCAAAAGGGTTTTTGGCGGTACAATGAATTCGATGTGCGCAATAATTCGCTATCCATGGCAACGCCGGCAGCATCTGGAAATGGCATGAAACCCTCGTCCGTAAATTGGCGCAGGAGGAAGTCGATGCGGGGGAGGAGCGCTCCCGTGATCAGTCCCGGACAACATCCGCCTGCCCTCTCTGCACATCGCCTGTCCCGCCAATTCGGCGGGAAGATGGTTGTGCAAGACATCAGCCTGGAGCTGAGGCATGGGGAAGTATTGGGATTTCTCGGCCCCAACGGGGCCGGCAAGACCACTCTCATGCGAATGTTGACGGGAAACCTTGCCCCGAGCTGCGGCAGGGTTGAAGTTTGCGGGGAAGACCTGCTTGATAGGCCGCGGGATGCCAAGGCACATCTTGGATATCTGCCCGAGATCCCGCCCCTTTACCGGGAATTGACCATAGACGAATATCTTCGGTTCGCGGCACGCCTGCATCGAGTCGCTCCAGAGGATATCGCTTCCGCTTTGCACCGGATCAAGCAGCGATGCGGTCTGTCCAGCCTCGGGAACAAGCTGCTGGGCACGCTTTCCAAAGGCTATCAGCAGCGCGTTGGAATTGCTCAGGCAATCATTCATGAGCCGGACGTCGTCATACTCGATGAGCCGACGTCAGGCCTCGACCCTAACCAGATCCGGGAGATACGCAGCCTCATCCGTGATCTGGGAGCGGAGCAAGCCGTCATTCTTTCCACCCACATCCTGCATGAGGCTGAAACCATGTGCGATCGCATCCAGATCATGCATGAGGGACACATCGTTTTCGGCGAGACGATCGAACGCCTGAAACAGAAAGGGGAAAGCCTGGAGGAGCTTTTTGTTCGTTTCACGCAGGACCGGGAAGTGTCCGATCACCTCGCTGAACGCTTCGATGAACCGCCTCAACCGCCACGCAGCGACTCCTCGCTTGATTCATGAGGCCGCTGCTTCTTCTCCCGATTATTCGCGTTACCCGCAGCCATGATTTTAACCATTGCCCATAAGGAACTGAAAATCCTGCTCGGTTCGCCGTTCGCCTGGATGGTGCTAGCGCTGGTTCAGGTTATATTGGCCTGGACTTTTCTGGCGCATCTCGATGCTTTTCTGGAAATTCAGCCCCAACTGGTGAAAATCGCCAATCCCCCGGGAGTAACCGAAGCCATCATCATGCCGGTATTCGCCATGGCGGCGGCGGTTCTGCTCATGATCACACCATTTTTTGCGGCGCGCCTTATCGCGGAAGAGCGGCGCAACCATACGCTCACTTTTTTACTGTCAGCCCCGGTTTCCATGGCAGAAATCGTCCTGGGCAAATTTCTCAGCCTTCTCATGCTCCTTTCCCTGGTGGTTGCCCTGGTCGCGCTCATGTCGGTTTCACTGCTTGCCGGAGGGGTGCTCGATCTCGGCCTGTTGCTGAGCAATACTGCGGGACTTCTCCTTGTCTGTGCCTGCTTCGCTTCATTCGGGCTATATATTTCAACCCTCGGCACACACCCTGCTATTGCAGGAGCCGCCGCCCTGGGCATCCTGCTGGGACTATGGGTCGTGGATATGGCCGCGGAAGACGGGCCGGCGAATTCAATGGGCCAGGTCTCCCCGCTTTCACATTATCAAGGTTTCAATAGCGGCATTATCGATACGTTCGATCTTGCCTATTTCATGCTTTTCGTGCTCGTCTTTCTGGTGCTGGCGATACATCGCCTGCATGGAGAGCGGATCGGCAGTTGAACCAGGCAGACAATGATCACCGCCGATAAAAAACGCCATGGACGATGGCAGGCAAGGCGCAGCCTGTTCGTGGTGGCGTTGATATCGCTTGCATTGCTGCTGGGGTACCTGGCGCAGGAAAACCGTATCCAGTGGGATGTCAGCCAGAACGCACGCAACAGCTTGAGCCAGGCCAGCCTGGCGGTGCTGAAGGAATTGAACGGACCGCTGGCCGTTACCGTGTATGCAACCGCTAATGATGCGCAATTGGGAAATATTCGCAAGATCATCGGCGAATTCCTGTCGCTTTACCAGCGGGCGAAGTCCGACATAACTGTCACGTTCATCGATCCCACCGAGCAACCCCAGCAGGCCCAGCAAGCGGGAATACAGGCAAACGGGGAGATGATAGTCGCCTTCGATGGCAGGCTTGAACGCCTCGCATCGGTTAACGAGCAGGCGTTTACCAATGTCTTGTTGCAGTTGGTCCGGCCAAGAAAAAAAATTGTGGCAGCGCTTGCCGGGCATGGAGAACGTAAATTCGATGGTGCAGCCGGCCGCGACCTGGGCAGCTTTGGCGCACAATTGGCAAGCAAGGGCTTCAAGGTCGGGAATCTCAACCTTTCCGTCGATTGGGAAGTCCCGGCGGAAACCGATGTACTCGTTATTTCTTCCCCGCAGATCGAGTTGCAGAAAGAGGAAGTGGCGAAACTTCTCGCCTATATTGCGCGCGGCGGAAATCTTCTGTGGCTGATCGACTCGGAGCCTCTGCATGGCCTGCAGCCATTGGCGGAAAAATTGGCATTGACCCTCACGCCAGGAGTGGTGATCGATCCACAGGCGCGTCAGCTGAATCTGCCCATTACCTTCGCCATAGGCGCAAATTATGGACAGCACCGGGTCGCCGCTGATTTCGAATATACCACGGTATTTCCCTTTGCCCGCCAGATCACTGTCAATGACAATGACGAATGGCAAGGCTTGTCGCTGGTGGATGTAGCGGACGAAGGCTGGGTTGAAGCCGGAGCGCTCGATGGCAAAATGACTTTCGACAAGATGTATGATGTGGCGGGCCCCGTCAGTATCGCTGTTACCCTGAGCCGGAATCTGCAGGAACGGGAGCAGCGCATTGCCGTGGTCGGCACGGGTTATTTTCTCGCCAACGACTACCTTGGCCAGGGAAAAAACCTGGATCTGGGGATCAACCTCATGAACTGGCTGGCCGGCGATGAAAATCTGATTGCCATCCAGCCTCGCGCCACGCTCGATAGCAGCCTGAACCTGAACAAAACAGTGCTCGGCTTGATCAGCGCGGGTTTCCTGCTCGTGCTTCCCCTGGTTTTCGTCATGACCGGAATCATTATCTGGCGCAAGAGAACGAGAAATTAAGACCGCTTTGCTTTGCCGGCATGAATGTTGTATGCGCCTTTGCGGGATTCGTGGCGGCGTCTTGAGGTTTGCGCCCGCCTTCAACATGAGCGCATTGCTCAGCGGCCCTACCCGCCAGTCCGGTCGGCGGCCGCGATAGGCGCCTGGGCCTTGTCGGCAAGCTCCTTGAGCAGTATGGCGGCAGGAACCGGCCTGCCCGCTGGAGTTTCCACTGGAGAAGGCGCCAGCGGCACCAGGAGATCGCCTTTCCCCGGGGCGCCATGCAGCCAGAGGGCCAGAACATATAGTCCGGGGACGTTGAGAAGCCGCAGCTCGAAACCACCTTGCTCCACCTCTGGAGCCTCCCTCACTGCGCGGATCGCACTCGCGCTCGATGCGACAAAACCGCCTTCGTTGAAGGCTGAGAATACGTGTTCGTTTGCGGCACCCATGGCAACCGATTCGGCGGAGGCAAGAACCTTGTCGCCTTCCTGCACGAGATAGCGCCACCCGGTTGGCCTGGCTGCATCGAGCCCTTTTCCCGCCGCCAGGTCGGTGAGCCCCAGCGTGAATACCTGATGGGGCTCGGTGAGCTGTAAAGTCCCGGTTGCACCACGCAAGGCCGGAGATCTGAAGGCACGGTTCCTGTTCAATTCGAGGAAAGTGGAATGCACGGCGTCCAGTGCCTGCTTTGGAGGGGTTGGAGTAATAAGGGCCATCAGAAGCTCCTCAGTATTTGGTGTAGTAAGTGTGGGTCCACGTGCCCGATCCCTTGTAGGCGGTCTGGAGGGTGGCGTAATTGACGTCCGAGCGGCCGTAGATCGGGTCATCAACGGAAACGTAGTCGATACCCCCCGCGCTGTATTGTCCCTTTATGACGAGGAAGTGGGCGCCGCCGCCCGACCAGGCCACGCGAATCCCCAGGGGACGGGCGAAGGTCACCTCGTTCTCGATCTGGGCGGTGGTGGCTATTATGCCGCCCACCCAGTGGTCGAAGTGACCTACCACCGTGAGCGCCTGGTCGAGATAGCCGTAGACGTTGCAGGGGCCGGATGCGCCCGCGCCGCAACAGTCGTTTCGGCCGAGTTCGCCATTGGCCACCGCGCACTGCGTCCAGCCGCTTCCTGGTTGATAGAACAGGCCGACACTGGTCCCTGTCGCTGCCCAGCACCAGTTCGACTGCTGTTGCTGCTGCATGAAGAAGTAGATCTGGTCGAGCCACCAGATCGTATCGACATGATAATCGGTTCCAACGACAAAGACGTCGAGTATGTCGGGATAGCGGCTCAGCGCATTGATCGAAGTCTGTGGCGCGACGACGCCTCCGGCAATCTGGAACCAGGAGCCCCAACCGGTGCCGGCGTCCCACCAGACACTGAATACGCCGTGGTTCGTGCCTACGGCGAAGACATCGAGGTGATCGGGATAGCGCGAGACGACGCTGATGGAGGTATCGGGCGCGGCCACGCCGCCGCTGACAACGAACCAGTTCGCTGCCCAGCCCCCGTTGGCATCCCACCAGATGCTGTAGATTCTATGGTCCGTGCCAACGACGAACAGATCCAGGTGGGTCGGATAGCGTGCGATGGCCGCAACCGAGCTGTTCGCGGCGGCGACCCCGCCAGCCACCTGAAACCAGTTCGCCCAGCCCCCGTTGGCGTCCCACCAAGTGCTGTAGATGCCGTGGTCCGACCCAACCGCAAACAGGTCTATGTGGTTGGGGTTGCGGGTCACGGCCGTGATCGACGTGCCGCCTGCCGCGACACCGCCACTGACGACAAACCAGTTCGCTGCCCAGCCCCCGTTGGCATCCCACCAGATGCTGTAGATTTTCATGTCCGACCCGACCACGAACAGGTCCAGATGGTTGGGGTTTCGGGCAATGGCCGCGATGGAAGTGCCGGGCGCCGCGGTCAGGTCGGAGACGCGGAACCATCCATTGGCCCAGCCCCCGTTGGCGTCCCACCAGATACTATAGACTTTGTGATCCGATCCCACGACGAAAAGATCGAGGTGATCCGGATTGCGGGCCACCACGGTGATCGTCGTTCCTGGCGCTGCGATACCGCCCCGAACCTGGAACCAGTTTGCCCATCCCGTGGCAATATCCCACCACGCGCTGTAGATTCCGTGATCCGTGCCCACGCAAAAGATATCGAGATGCTGCGGATACCTCGCTATCGAGGTAATGGAAGTGGATGGTGCCGTCACACCACCGCTGACCCCAACCCAATTCGGTGCCCAGCCCATTGTCTGCTCCTTCTGTCAATGCCCTGTTCCGAAAAGCGGGACGGATGCATTGGAAAATAAACGTGCTTGAAAAGATAGATCGCCATATAACCCGTATCCCTGCACTCCTGCACCTGCCTTTCATCGTTGCCCCTTCCTGACGCATACCAGCTCATGCCAGCGCGCTCGCGGGCCGAATGCGGGACGCATCGAGCGCAACCCTGATCCGCTGCCGCAGGCGTGTAAGCGAATAACCTGTCAGCCTGAAGTTTATTCATAGATCAAAGGCGGCAAATTACAAGGACCGAATTGCCTCAACCGAAGGAGTGGCGAAGCATCAGCCTTGGCGGCTCGAAGCAGCCCTGCGAAAGGTCAGATTGATCCGATGTCTGCCGGCAAAAGAATGGCTGCTCTCCTTGACCGGCAGCACGCCATGATAGCGCAGCCTTGCCGGTCCGCCCCACACCATTACGTCGCCATGCATCAACGGAATTCGCACAGGCCTATCCTTGCGTCGTAAACCACTCCACAGGAAAGCCGCCGGAATTCCCAGCGAGACCGAAACGATGGGTGAACTGAAATCACGCTCGTTCCTGTCCTGATGCAGGGATAGCCGCGCCCCGGGCTCGTAGCGATTGACAAGGCAGGCGTCAGGCACGTAATTTTCAAAGCCGGCGCTTGCCGCGGCCTCGTGCGCCAGCTTCAGGAAAACCGCAGGCATGGACGGCCAGGGCTTCCCGCTTTCCGGGTCTATCGCATCATAGCGATAGCCCGTAAGATCGGATACCCAGCCGTAGGACCCGCAATTGGTCATCGCTACCGACATGCAAAAGCCGCCCGGCGTGATCATGTGGCGAAACGGAGCCTCTGCTGTAATAACATGCAGCGCATCAAGAATCCCGGCTTCGCGCGTCAGCGCGAAACCGCGCAGCAGAACCGCGCCGGGACACAATTCTTCCCTTTCGGGGAGGCGCTCAGTATCCGCATCTGGAAACAGGGGCAACATCATTTGTTCACCGTCATCAGGCCGCATCATGAAAAATGATCCCCACGGTGTGGCGATGGCCTGAGCGCAGGCGACTGACTCCATGGCGCAGATTGACCCGGTAGACTCCGCGTGCGCCCTGGACCGGCCGATGATGCACGGCAAATACGACAGCATCACCCTGCCCGAGCGGAACCACCTCCGGACGGGACTGCATGCGCGGCCGTTGCTCGGTCAGCACGAACTCGCCGCCCGTAAAATCACGTCCTGGCTCGGATAACAAAATGGTAAGCTGAAGCGGAAATACATGTTTCCCGTACAAATCCTGGTGCAGGCAATTGTAATCTCCCGATTCGTAACGCAACAGCAGCGGGGTCGGACGAAACTGGCCGGCTTCATGGCAGCGCCTGATAAAGTCTGCATGTTTCGCCGGGTAGCGCACATCCATGCCCATTGCCTCATTCCAGCGATTGGCGGTTGGAACCAGGCATGGATAGACCTCATTGCGCAAATCCGAAATGATCTCGGGAAGCGGATAGCGGAAATATTTGTACTCTCCTCGTCCGAAACCGTGCCGGGCCATCACGACACGGCTGCGAAAAATCTCGTCCTTCGAATAAAGAGCGGCCAGCGCATCGCACTCCGCCGGTGTGATGAGATTTTCGACGACCGCAGACCCCTGCATATCCAGGTCGTTCCCTATCCGATTCCAGTCAAGCTCATGCACGCGGCAGGCAAACTGCTTGTCCGGCATGGTTTCGCGTGCTTTCTGTACCAGGGCATTCATGTCCGCACCTTCTCGCCTGCTTCCTTTTCCAGAAGAGAACGCTTGCGCTCCACGCCCCAACGGTAGCCAGCCAAGGCGCCATCGTTGCGCACCACCCGATGACAGGGAATGGCCACCGCGAGCCGATTGACCGCACAGGCCTGCGCCACTGCCCGCACTGCCCGGGGCGAGCCGATGCGTCTTGCAATATCGGTGTAGCTGACCGTCTGCCCCACGGGAATTTCGCGCAGCGCCTGCCATACCCGCTGCTGGAACGAAGTGCCGCGCACATCCAGCGGCAGATCCAGGCCGACGCCCGGCGCCTCGACAAAGCCAACTACCTGCGCCACCAGTTGTTCAAAATCCGCATCCCCGCCGATCAGGTTGGCATGGGGAAAACTATCCTGCAGGTCCCGCACCAGCTTTTCCGCATCGTCTCCCAGGAGAATCGCACAGATGCCACGGTCGCTTTGCGCAACCAGGATCGACCCCAGGGAGCATTCTCCGATGGCAAAACGGATTCTCGTATCGGCGCCGCCAGCGCGATAGCGGGTCGGCGTCATACCCAGGACCTTGTTCGACTTTTCATAGAAGCGGTTATTGGAACTGTATCCCGCGTCGAAAATGGCATCCGTCACTGAACCGCCGCGTCCCAGTTCATCACGTATCTTTTTCTCGCGTTGCGCGGCGGCATACTGTTTCGGCGTCAGCCCGACCACCTGTTTGAACACGCGATGAAAGTGATAAGTGCTCATGCCCACTTGCCTGGCAAGGACGTCGAGGGTCGGGGTATTCTCCGTTCCCTCGATGATGCGGCAGGCCTGGGTAACCCTGGTTGCATATTGCTCGGCCAGCGCCGGCCGGTCCGGCCGGCAGCGCTTGCAGGGCCTGAAACCGGCCTGCTCGGCTTCTTCGCGCGTTCCGTAAAAACGGACATTCTCCGGCCGTGCTGGACGGGCGGCGCAGGAAGGGCGGCAGTAAACGCCAGTGGTCTGTACGCCGTAATAAAACTTGCCGTCCGCTTCAATGCTGCGCGCCTTGACAGCCGTCCAGCGCGGGTCGTTGAGCGTGGCGTCGGCAAGCGGCGCTTTTTTCACTGATTTATTCGAATTCACGATTGCCTCCAGTTGCATATTGGTAACGGCTGTCAATTTACCAATGCCCCAAACCCGCCGCACTCCGGGTCTTGCTTTCAAATTCGATAATTAGGGTCATGCTCTGCTCCTCATTCTTATCAGTTCCTCCTCGTTTTTTAGGTACTGGCATCCAATGCCTGAAGTCCCTTGCCGCAACCACCTTCAACAGTCCGGCCCTACCAAAGCCCGGTATTTGAAAAAAACCGTATTATTATTGCCACGCGAACGAGTAGTGCGCTATCGTGGCAACACGTGGCAGCAGAGATACGAACACACCAAGAGTAACGATCGCGTTCTCCAATCCAGTGCCTGAACTCCCTGAAGTCGAAGTGATCCGCCGCGGTATCGCGCCTCATCTGGAGGGACGGCATATTGCCGATGTCGCGATACGCAACCCGAATCTTCGCTGGCCGGTCTCGCCGAACATGGCGCAAACCCTGCGTGGCCTGAAAATCAATTCCGTGTCGCGCCGCGCAAAATACCTGCTGCTGAATTGCGGCGAGGGCTCAGTGATATTGCATCTCGGGATGTCCGGAAGCCTGAGACTGTTGATCCCTTCAGCGGCAATACCATCAGCGCTGGCTGCCGTGGCGCCGCAGAAGCATGACCACATCGATCTGATTCTCGACAATGGCACTATTTTTCGTCTGCGTGACCCGCGTCGTTTTGGAGCAATGCTCTGGTCATGCGACGATGCGCTGCATCACAAATTGCTGGCCCAGCTTGGTCCCGAGCCGCTGGATGCCGCGTTTGACGGCGCGGTGCTCCATAAGAAAACGCGAGGCCGCAGCGCCAGCATCAAACAGGTACTGATGAACAGCCATATCGTGGCGGGAGTGGGCAATATTTACGCTAGCGAAGCCCTGTTTCACGCAGGCATCAACCCTCTTTCCCCTACCGATCGAATCGGCTTGAGCAGGTACAAGAAACTGGCGGAAGCGATAAAGCACACCCTTAATCTCGCAATCGAGGCCGGGGGCAGCAGTTTGCGCGATTTTGTCGGCAGTGACGGCAAACCCGGCTACTTCCAGCAGCAGTATTGGGTATATGGGCGAACCGGGCAACCCTGCCGGAAGTGCGGCACGCCCATCACTCAGATCAGACAGGGACAGCGTTCGAGCTTTTATTGCCCTCGTTGCCAGAAATAGGCTGAAACCTAAAATAATAAGCAAGAAGCATGCGCGGGCGGCCGATCGGATATTAAGCCGCACCGCTCTCAAACAGCCCGTTACGGGGTCGCATCTTCCTCTGGAAGAGACTGCTCTTTCGGGCATTCCATCCCGGAAAGCTGCCGTTGCGCCTATGAGGATTTGTTCGGAGGCTCCATAGGAGCGACAGTGCCACTATTCAAGATATTTCTTGTCTGCTGCCTGCTATTTTCCGTTGTGCCGGTGCAAGCCGGCGTGACGGAGCCGGATCCGCGCGCCGAAGATGAATTCGATATCATGAATATGCTGGCAAAAAAGGGATGGCATGATTTGAAGGATGAGCGCTGGAATGCCTACGGCCAGTTCACCTACATTTCCAGCTGGAAGGGTGCTTTTCCAGCTTTGTATACCAACCTGAATGGAAGTCCTAATTCCCTGTTGCCGGGAAGCGAAAGAAGCTTCACCGGAACCGCCACGCTCTATCTCGGACTCAAGACATGGCAGGGAGGAGAAATTTATTTTGCGCCGGAAATGATATCCATGCGGCCATTGTCGAACTTGAAAGGGCTGGGCGGCGTGATACAAAACTTCGAGCTGCAAAAAGGCGGCAGCGAGACTCCCATCTATTACCAGTCCCGGTTGTTTTTCAAACAGACTTTCGGATTTGGCGGAGAGCGCATACAACTCGCTTCCGATCCGATGCAGCTCGGAACGACGGTGGACAGCAGGCGCCTCGTTCTCAGGTTCGGCAACTTCAGTGTGATCGATTTCTTCGACAAGAATTCATACTCCGGCGATCTGCGCAGGCAATTTTTGAACATGGCATTCATGACCTACGCGGCCTTCGATTTCGCCGCGGATGCAAGAGGATATACCTGGGGTGGCGTAGCCGAATATTTTCATGACGACTGGACAGTGCGCTTCGCCCATGTCATCCCCTCCAAGGATCCCAACCAGCTCCCGCTCGACATGAGGGCATTCAAATTTTACGGGCATCAGGTCGAAGTCGAGCGCCGTCATCGGTGGCATGGCCGTCCCGGGGCCGTCCGGGTGCTGGCTTACCGGAATCATGAAAACATGGGTAAATTCAGCGATGCCATTGCCGCGTTTCGATCCGATCCCAATAAAAACGCCACAACCTGCACCGGTTTCAATTATGAATCAGGCAATGCGGGCGCCCCGGATTTATGCTGGGCGCGCAAGCCGAACGACAAGATGGGTATAGGGATCAATCTGGAACAAGAGGTATTGGATGATGTGGGCGTGTTCCTCCGGGGAATGTATAGCGATGGCAAAACCGAAGTGTATTCCTATACCTCGACCGACCGGTCGATTGCATTTGGTGCTCTGGCCAACGGTTCCCGCTGGAAACGAAGCAAGGATTTGCTCGGAGCCGGATTTGCCGCAGGCTGGATTTCGAGCCAGCATGCCAAATACCTCAATATGGGAGGCATCGACGGATTTATCGGTGATGGCCGCATCAAGGCTCGTGCGGAGCACGTAGTGGATATTTTCTATAGCGTTAATGTGCTGCATTCGCTTTGGGTGACTGCCGACTATCAGCATATCTCCAATCCCGGTTTCAATGCCGATCGTGGCCCCGTGAATGTTTACGGACTCAGGGTCCATGCCGAATTCTAAGAAACCTTTGGATAAATCCTCGTGATCTGGTTCAGTTAAAACCTCGAGGTTTGGTATATCATCCTAAGGAACCGCTCGCTTTCCGCTCTGCCGTGCGGCTCGTGCCTCGTTCCGGTGGAGATCCACCATTATCGCGGGCGCAAAACGTGTGTTAACAGGCTATGGGTTCGAAATCATAAAATCATCATGAATATTCGTTTCATTGGTGGCGGCAATATGGCCGCCGCATTGATTGGCGGTCTGCTGCAGCAAGGCTGTACCCGCGAGCAAATAGCCGTGGTGGAAACGAATGCCGACCAGCGCGGCAGGATAAAACGCGAGTTTGATGTGGAAGCGGCACCGGATCTCGGTGGCAAAGTCTTCGATGCTGGAGGCCCGGCCAATACCGGCGTGATCGTGCTCGCGGTAAAGCCGCAGCAACTGGCGCCCGTAGCGCGCGAGCTTGCACCACTGCTTTCCGGCCAGCTCGTGGTCTCCATCGCCGCCGGCATTCGCGCCAGGGATATTGCGCGCTGGCTGGGCGGTTACGAACGCTTGGTGCGCGCAATGCCCAACACCCCTGCTCTGGTTCGCGCAGCCGTGACGGGCCTGTATGCCCTGCCGGATGTGGACACCGAAGGGAAGCGCGCTGCGGAAGCCATCCTGGGAGCGGTGGGCTCCGTGCTTTGGTGCGAAAACGAAGAGATGCTGGATGCGGTAACCGCGATTTCCGGCAGCGGTCCGGCTTATATCTTTTATTTCATCGAGTCAGTGCAGCAAGCCGCCCGGGAGTTGGGGCTGGATCCAGCCCAGGCGAGATCGCTCAGCCTGCAGACATTCCTGGGCGCATCGACTCTCGCAGCCAGCAGCAAGGAAGAGGCCGCCACACTGCGGGCGCGGGTTACGTCACCCGGAGGCACTACCGAACAGGCGATAAAAGTGCTTGAGAGAGAAGGCGTCAAAAACGCGATCCTCAGTGCAGCCCACGCGGCGCGACGCCGTTCCCGCGAATTGGCGGATGAATTCGGCAAGGCTTGAGAAGGCCCTGGATAAGTCGGGGCCTGCATGCTTGAAGGGGTGGAAAGATGACGGTTGCCTGGCAAGAGCATTATCGTCGTTCGCCAGAGATATCCGAGTAGCCAAAATAGCCTGGGGAAATTCATATGCTGAGCCAGATGCTGGTCTTCCTGCTGGAAACAATGCTGAACCTTTTTTCGCTGGCGCTGCTGCTGCGTTTTTACATGCAGCTGCTGCGCGCGCCGTACCGCAATCCACTATCCCAGTTTCTTATCGCGGCAACCGATTTCATGGTGCGGCCCGCACGGAAAATCATTCCAAGCTTTCGCGGCATGGATATGCCTACGCTCGTGCTGGCATGGCTGACCAAGCTTGCGATGCTCGCGGGCGTGCTCATGCTCCAGGGATACAATTTCAGTTCCAGTGCCGGGATCGCGGCAGGCGGATTGAGCCTGCTGGCTCTGGTGGAGATCATCAAAACCACGCTATACATATTCATGGTGGCAATAATCATCCAGGCCATCCTGTCCTGGATCAATCCCTATAGCCCGCTGGCGCCGCTGCTCGACAGTTTCACCCGACCCATACTGGGAGCCATCCGCGGGCGTGTTCCGCCCATCGGCAACGTCGATCTGTCGCCACTGTTCGTGCTGATCATTATCCAGTTGCTGTTGTTCATGGTTGCCAGATCGGAAACGGAAATTGCCCGATTATTCTGATCCAGTCCGTCCCCTGTCGGCTCCGCACGGGGTATCAGGCTTGCAACAAGGCCGGATAGCATCTCATCTCTGCACCTGGTGCCAGATTATCGATAATCCGAAAGGGACGACGCTCATCCTCAACCTCCATGTGCAGCCGGGGGCGAAACGAACAGAAGTAGCCGGGTTGCATGGCGATACGCTCAAAATCCGGCTATCCGCGCCGCCGGTCGAAGGTGCTGCCAATGCCGAACTCATGGCATTCATCGCCCGGGCTTTTAGCGTGCCGTTACGGCAGGTAACGCTCAAACGGGGAGCAAAATCCCGCCGCAAGGGGATCGAAATCGGGCAGGCTCTTCTCGGGCCGGAAGCGTTGTACAAACCAGTTCAGGGTCCCGAATGACTTCAATTCCGTCCCGTTTCATTTGAGCAGCCGGCAAACTCGCCTGAAACAGGAATGTCTGTCCGTTCTCGATAAAAAATTACTTGGCAATGGTGATGCTTGGCACGCCCACGCGGGGTATATCCGAAATGGTCATCTGGAATAGCAGGTATAGCATCTGGAAGCCGTCCCGGTTCCAGCGGGCAAGCGGGCCGGTAGTATTCACCGTGTAATACTGGTTATGCAGACGGATCGACAGGTCCGAGTCCAGGGGAGGCGAATCCGACACGATGATATCCATCGCCGCTACCGGGTTTTCATCATTAGTAACGGGAGGAGTGCGCGGATCTTTCTCTACTGGAAATTCGGGTTCATTACCCAGGGCCTGGCCAAGGAAATGAAGAATGGAATGAAAGCTCCTGAGCCGGAAGGTGCCGGTGATAGGCCATTCTCCCCCCACATGATTGGGGCGGATATCGAATGTCACATCGCTTGTCGCCCAGTCCTGGGCCGCGCCGCTCAACCGCGCGCGTTCCTCCGGGGACAGGATATCAGGATCGTAGTTGGTGATCAGGATGGGTCCGGCCACACGCTTGCGCAATGTGTAGGTATTGTCCTCTTTGTCATAAATGACAGAATACTCTTTCTCCAGCGCTTGAAAGCCTTCCGCTGAAACCGCTCCAGCCGGGATATTCCAGATATGCTCCACGGTCAACGGTTCAGTATAGAGCTGGTTCTGGTCCTGAATAGCCGACAGGTGCAGGGCCACGCGCCGGAACATCTCATAGCCTTGCCGATCGGAAGGCGTGTTGCGATAGGCGATGTGTTGCCCGGATTGCTCGAGCCGCACTTCCTGCGCCATCAGCCGCAGCAAGTGATCCACGTCAAAGCGCTGGCGCAGCAGCAGGGTAAATTTATTTTGCTGGAATGGCGTAAGCAACCGCTTCGTGAATTCCTCGCCTTCTATCGGAACAATACTGATGGTGGGGTTTTCCGCGACGCTGCCGCCAAATATCGGCATAAGCACCGCTCCCGCGAGCCCTCCCAGTGCCGGAGTAGCGCCCGCGCTGAAGCGAAAATCGAAAGTGGCGGCAACGTTCGATACACCGGTGAAATGGACCGGCTGATGGTGGCGCGCCCGTGCAATATTCATCAGCAGTTGCTTGGAAGCTGCGCTGGTTATTGCTTCGTCATAGCCCAGGACGGCGCGGTTGAGTGCGATGGGCGATACGCAGCCGGTCAGCGCAAGCGCGAGTATGAGCCACGGCGTCAAATAAACAAAATGCCAGGTGGGACTCGGCCATGTGAAAGCGGGTCGTGTACGCCGTGTTTTCATCCAGATCTTCGGTAGGAAGTATGCAAATGAGGGCCCGCGCTATGTTCGCATAAATACCCCTGGCATTGTACAGTTACCTGTGCAGTTTCCGAACCGGATCGATTCCGCCTGGAACGCGAAGTCTCCATGGGACCCAGGAACTTCGCGGAAGCCCGTTAGTCTACCACCCAAGGCGCATAAGGCCATATCGCTGCAGGAGATGGCGGGAAGCCGGATAAGGAGGTGTTTTTTTGCAGTGAGTCATTGCGGGCGAAATTTGCCGGATAAGTATGAATCAGGCATCCGCATAATGTAAAATTATGTTTCGGGTTTATATTGATCGGCCAATGCTTATCGCCCGCGAATGTACGATGTCCTTTCGGTACATTGGAGACGATAGAAGCGATGTTTTCAAACATGAGCATGAGGAGTTAGACCCGGTAGCCGCTCCCCACGCATTGCAGAGGGAAAACCATGAAAGAAATCTTTATCTTGCCCGCATTGATTTCAAGCCTTGTCGTGATGAATGCGTTTGCAGATACCGACCATGGCAGCCATGGGCACCATCATGATAGCGTGGCTGATCCTTCCATCGGTAGCCCTGGCGATCCTGACAGCGTATCGCGCACGATCGAAATAACCATGGTGGACAACCGCTTCAAGCCTGCGGATATAACGGTAAAGCAGGGAGAAACGATAAAATTCGTACTGAAAAATAGTGGAAAGAAAAAACACGAGATGATGATCGGCACTCCGGAAGAACTGGATGAGCATGCCAAGACAATGAAAAAATTTCCGGATATGGAACACCCCAATGAACCCAACATGATCACCATACAGCCAGGAAAAACGGGGCAACTGATATGGCAATTCGCTGAAGCAGGCACCGTCAATTTTGCCTGCCCCTTACCGGGTCACTCGAAAGGCATGCTTGGAACGATCAACGTGGAGGCCAAATGAAAATGCCGATTCATAAAATATTGGCCGGATCCATTCTTGCCGGCATACTGACCGGTTCGGCGCTTGCCTCTTCCACGGTGGAGGTCTACAAAAGCTCGACTTGCAAATGCTGCGCCAAATGGGTCGATCACATGCGCGCAAATGGCTTTACCGTCAATACCCATGACGTCGGCAATAAGGAAGCACGAGAACGTGCCGGCATTTCCACCACGCTCGGCTCGTGCCACACCGCCCTTGTCGACGGATATGCAATCGAAGGGCACGTACCGGCGCAGGATATAAAACGTTTGCTCAGGGAACGCCCGCGCGCGACTGGCCTCACCGCTCCGGGCATGCCGCACGGTTCTCCAGGAATGGAAGGCGCGCGCAGCGATCCCTATGATGTGCTCCTGATCGACAAGCAGGGGGATACGACAGTGTATAGCCGCCATCTTCCCTCAGATCCGAAAGAGTCCATGATGAGATTGAAATGATCAGCATGAATCCTGGCGGGTATGAACAGCGTACAGGACCGAAGGAAGATCCCCTGCAGTTTCGCCCGGGAAATCCTGAATCCGGGACGCAATGGAGGGTGCAGTCATGAGCATCCGCTGCTTCCTTCTCGCCACCGCGGCAGCCGCGTTTATGGCAGCTTGCGGAGAGTCAAAACCACCTGCTGCGCCCGCGACGACAGCAGCACCAGCGCAACCTGCACCCGTCCCGCCTCAATCAGAGGCTCCTGCTCCGCCCGCTTCACCCGCCGCGGAACCTGCTGTTCCGCCTGCGGAGGAAGCAAAATCAACAACGCCTCCTGTTGCATCGGCACAGCCGCCAAAAAACCTGGCGGCGCGCAAACTCGATCCGGAAAAGATCAAGCGCGGCGAGGCTGTCTACCATAAAAATTGCGCGAACTGCCATGGCCCGAACGGCGAGGCTACTCCCGGATGGAGAAATCCGGGCCCTGATGGGCGGTACCCGCCACCTCCGCTGGATGGCAGCGCTCATGCCTGGCACCACTCCACGGAAACGCTGGAAAGAATGATTCGAGTAGGCAGCCCCGACGGTGCGGGGGGAATGCCGGCATGGGACGGCAGGCTGACAAACCAGGAGATAGACGATGTGATCGTCTGGATCAAATCCTTGTGGCCAGACGAGGTTTACGACATCTGGTATAAGGAAATCGAGGTCAAGCCTGAGCCGAAACAAAAATAGGCCCTGCCTACCGGCGTAGCCGTGATGAAGGTATTGCCGCTACCGGACGCAAGGCGAGGCAATACTATCCGTCGAATGGCATAGTGTGATGGCAGGTCAGTGAAATGACTGGCGCTGGCGCCGCCGCTATTCAGAAGCCGACTGTGTGGACTGCGCAGGCTCTGTTTTCTCAGCGCCCTTTTTCACCGATGAGCGAGCGGGAAGCTTCTCGCGGATACGCGCGGACTTGCCTGAGCGATCCCGCAGATAATAAAGTTTGGCGCGGCGGACATCTCCGCGGCGCTTGATTTCCACGCTGGCTATCAACGGCGAGTAGGTCTGAAAGGTTCGCTCCACGCCCTCGCCACTGGATACTTTGCGCACGGTGAAAGCCGAGTTCAGGCCGCGGTTGCGTTTGGCTATCACGACCCCCTCGTAAGCCTGTATCCGCTTGCGATCTCCTTCCACCACCTTGACATTCACCACCACGGTGTCGCCAGGCGCAAAATCAGGAATGGTCTTGCCAAGCCGGCTGATTTCTTCGCTTTCAAGTTGCTCGATGAGATTCATTGGTTACTCCTTGCCTTATTTTTTGATTCAATTGCTCAGCTGGTTGCATGCGTATGCCTGAATTCCTCCAGCAATTCCAGTTCCTCGCCCGTTAGTCCCCGCTCCATCTTCAGCGCCAGCAAATCCGGCCGCCTCAACCATGTCCTTCCCAATGACTGCTGGAGGCGCCAGCGCCTGATAAGGGCATGATTACCGGACATCAGCACTTCGGGCACGGGGCTTCCCCGATAAACCTCAGGCCGCGTATAGTGAGGAAAATCCAGTAGCCTATCGACAAACGAATCCTGGTTGGCCGATTCCGGGTCGCCCAGGACCCCTGGAATTTGCCGCACCAGGCAGTCTATCAACACCATCGCAGGAAGCTCGCCTCCCGATAGCACGTAATCCCCGATGGAAATCTCCTCATCCACCTGGCGCGCAATCAGACGTTCGTCAATTCCTTCGTACCGCCCGGCCAGCAGCACCAACCCCGGCAACTCACTCAGTTCTCGGACCACATCGTGGTTCAGCATGCGCCCCTGGGGAGAAAGATAGATTACCTTTGTTTCCTTCAAGCCGCTGGCCAGCTGCCGATTTTTTGCTGCGATGATGGCCTTTTCCAGCGGCTCCGCCAGCATCACCATCCCCGGGCCGCCGCCGTAGGGACGGTCGTCAATCGTACGATAATTATTTTCGGTAAAGTCCCGCGGATTCCACGCATGCAGCTGGTAACGATGATTTATACTCGCCCGGCCGGTTATGCCATGCTCGGTGATGGCCTTGAACATGCCCGGAAACAGCGTGATGACATCAAATTCACAAGTCATGCCCAATCCACGCCCCAATCCACCGTCATGCACCGCCCCTGCAGGTCCACCCGCACAACCACGGAATCAATAAAAGGAATCAACCGCTCTTTTTTTTCCTCTTTATCCTCTGCGAGCCCCTGCACTTGAAGCACATCATTGGCGCCGGTCTCGAGCAGACCCGTTACTTTCCCCAGCTTTTCTCCCTGGAGATTGATGACTTCAAGACCGATCAGATCAGTCCAGTAATAACCATCCTTGCCACTTCCTGATAACGCAGGCAACTGGCTTCGTGGAATCGCAACCTGCAGGCCCTTCAATCGGGCTGCCGCAGTGCGGTCTGCATATTGCTCAAGCAATGCAATCAACAGACCGCCATGAACCTCGCACCCGCTGACCGTGACTTTCTGCCATTTGCCGCCATCCGCATCCAGCCACCAGGCCCGGTACCGGGCCAATCCATCCGGATGTTCGGTATAGGGAAAAACCTTGATTCCGCCTGATACACCGAAAGGCCCAGCAATGCGGCCCATTACCACCATCGGTTCGGCTGCTTCCTCCAGTTCAGCTTTCTGTGGCCTTTTGTTCCGCACCAAATCGCTTGACCAGCTTTGTCACGGTTTCCGACAACTGCGCACCCTGAGACCGCCAGTGATTGACACGATCCAGTTGAATGCGCAAGGCTTCTTCGCCCTCGATCGCCCTGGGATTATAAAAACCGATGCGCTCGATGAATCTCCCGTCACGGGCATCGCGGGAATTCGCTACCACCATGTTAAAAAACGGGCGCTTCTTGGCGCCGCCTCGCGCCAGCCGAATTATGACCATAAATATTGTACCTTGGGGGCCTGAAACCGAAAAGGGTGTGATTTTACGGTAAAATTTGCCCTGTTAGCAAGTATAAAAATACCTGCGCAGATGGAAATCCGATTCGGAAAATCCGATTCGATAAACGCTGCTTTTTGGGAAAGCGCCGCGGTATCGACGCCCCAGGTGAAACACCGAAGTCAGTGCGCGCGCTCCCAGTTCGAGCCAATTCCCACTTCGACGAGCAACGGCACGTCGAGCTTCGCCACGTTGCCCATCAGCTCGGGAAGCGCGCGCCGCATGGTTTCAATTTCATTATCCGGCACTTCCAGCACCAGTTCATCGTGAACCTGCATGATCAGTTTGCTGCGAAGGCTCGCCGCTGCCAGCTGGTCCCGCACGGCAATCATGGCAAGCTTGATAATGTCCGCCGCCGTGCCTTGCATGGGCGCATTGATTGCGGCGCGCTCGGCGGCCTGCCTGCGGTTGCCGTTGGAGCTATTGATCTCCGCCAGCCACAACTTTCGCCCGAACACTGTTTCCACATATCCCGCCTCCCTGGCGGTTTCCCTGGTCCGCTGCATGTAGTTTGCCACACCGGGATAGCGGGCGAAATAGCGATCCATATATGCCCGCGCCGCCGCCCGCTCCAGGCCGAGCTGCGACGAGAGGCCAAATTCCGACATGCCGTATATCAGGCCAAAATTTATAATTTTGGCATAACGGCGCTGTTCGTTGTCCACCGCATCCAGTGTGACCGCGAATACCTCTGCCGCGGTGGCGCGGTGGATATCCTCGCCTGCGGAAAAAGCTTCCAGCAATCTCGCATCCTGCGAGATGTGCGCCATGATGCGCAGTTCGATTTGCGAATAGTCGGCGGAGATGATGCTGTGGCCGGGCGAGGCGATAAATGCTTCTCGGATGCGCCGGCCTTCCGCGGTGCGCACCGGAATATTCTGTAAATTCGGTTCGTTGCTTGCCAGCCGCCCCGTGATGGCTACCGCCTGCGCATAATTCGTGTGAACTCTCCCGGTAGCCGTATCCACCATGCGGGGAAGCTTGTCGGTGTAGGTGGATTTAAGTTTGGCAAGGCCACGGTACTCAAGCAGAATTTTCGCCAGGGGATAATCCAGGGCAAGCCGCTGCAGCACATCCTCGTCGGTCGACGGCGCGCCACCAGGTGTCTTTTTGATGGCAGGCAGCTTGAGCTGGTTGAACAGCACTTCCCGCAATTGCGTGGTCGAATTGAGGTTGAAAGGATGTCCGGCAATCGCATGGGCCTGGCCCTCCCGCGCCAGCATCTTTTCCCCGAGTTCATGACTCTGGCATTCCAGCAGCTTGAGATCCAGCAACACGCCATTGCGCTCCATCTCAAACAGCACGTTCAGCGCCGGCATTTCAAGTGCGCGATAAATATAGTCGAGCTTTGGATCTGCGGAAATCTGGGGATACAGATGCTGATGCAGTTGCAGAGTGATATCCGCGTCCTCCGCGGCATAACGGGCCGCGCGTTCGATATCCACCTGATCAAAACCGATACGCGCGGCTCCCTTACCAGTCACCTCGTCGTATTTGATGGTTTTCGCGTCCAGATGCCGCAGCGCAAGACTATCCATATCGTGGGGACGATGCGACTCGAGCACGTACGACTGCAATAGCGTGTCATGCGCAATGCCGTTCAACTCGATTCCATGGTTGGCAAAAACGTGTTTGTCATATTTGAGGTTCTGCCCCACCTTGAGTCGGGTGGGATCCTGAAGCCAGGGCTTGAGCTGCTCGAGTACGTTGTCGATCGGCAACTGCTCCACAACGCCCGCATACCGGTGGGCGAGCGGCAGGTAAGCGGCACGACCAGGCTCGACTGAAAGCGCAATGCCGACGAGCCGCGCTTTCATGGGATCCAGCGCTGTCGTTTCGGTATCCACGGAAACCAGCGGCGCGGCATTGACGCGCGCAAGCCATTCATCCAGCTGGTGCTGGCGAAGAATGGTTTCATAATCGATGGCAGGCATCCCGGCTGGTGGAAGATCCGCGCATGGGGATCCTTCGCTCGGGGAAGAAGCCGCCTCCGCTCCATCCATGCTGGGCTCCTGCCGCAACTCCCGCAACCACGTCTTGAAATCCAGCTGCTCGAATAACGCCGCCAATTTTTTCGTGTCTCGCGGTTGCAGGCCAAGTTCATGCAGGCCCATGGGTAATTCGACATCACATTTGATGGTCAGAATCTCGCGAGATCGGTTCAGCCAGTCGACGGCCTTGCGCAAGTTCTCGCCCACCACGCCGCCGATCTCATCGCGATGGGCAACGAGATTGTCCAGGCTGCCATACTGGGAGAGCCATTTCACTGCCGTTTTCGGACCCACTTTTTCCACCCCCGGAATGTTGTCCGCGGCATCTCCCACCAGCGCAAGATAATCCAGCATGCAACCGGGCCCCACGCCAAATTTCGCAAGCACACCCGCCTCGTCGAGCGTTTCATTGCTCATGGTATTGACCAGCGTCACTTGCGGATTGACGAGCTGGGCGATATCCTTGTCTCCGGTGGATATTATGCAGCGCATGTTTTCGCGCTCCGCCTGCCTAGCCAGCGTACCGATCACATCGTCCGCCTCCACGCCCTCCACGACCAGCATCGGCCAGCCCATCGCGTCGATGCACTCCTGCAACGGCTGGATCTGCCTAGCGAGTTCATCAGGCATGGGTGGGCGATTGGATTTGTACTGGGCATACAAATCATCCCGGAACGTCCTGCCTTTTGCATCAAATACGCACGCGCTATAATGGGCTTTATAATCCTTGTGCAAGCGGCGCAGCATATTCAACACGCCATAGATCGCCCCGGTCGGTTCATTATTCCGATTGCGCAATTCCGGAAGCGCATGAAAAGCGCGGTATAAATAGGATGATCCGTCAACCAACAGCAATGTTTTCATTTAACCCCGGAGATTCCTGATGAGCGCGCAAGACAAATTAGCCCGTACCATGACAAACGACTTTCGCGAAAAAACGTGGTCTGCACGGGAATCGTGGCGCGTGTTTGGAATTATGGCAGAATTTGTCGAAGCAACGGAACGCTTGAACTCAATCAGGCCTGCGGTAAGCATTTTTGGCAGCGCGCGCACGCTTCCGGATCATCCATATTACAAGTTAACCGAGCAGATTGCGCGGCAATTGTCCGATGCGGGTTTTTCCGTCATTTCGGGCGGTGGTCCGGGCATCATGGAGGCAGCAAACAAGGGAGCCTATTTCGGGACATCTCCCAGCGTCGGCTTGAACATCCAGCTCCCGCATGAGCAGCATCGCAATGTCTACCAGGACGTGAGCCAGACCTTCCATCATTTTTTCGCGCGGAAATACATGTTCGTGAAATTCGCCACGGCTTACGTCGTGCTGCCCGGCGGCTTTGGCACTCTCGATGAATTGATGGAAGCGCTTACACTCGTGCAAACCGGCAAGACCCGGAAGATGCCCATCATCCTGGTATGCTCGGAATTTTGGGGTGGTATGGTGGACTGGCTCAAGCAATCGCTCATAGGCGAAGGAATGATCGCTCCGGAAGATATGGACCTGATACAGATCATCGATGAGCCTGCCAAGGTGGTCGATGCCATTTTCCAGTACTATGAGACACGGGGCTTCGAACCCTCCCCGGCCGAACGCGAGGTGCAACTCAATCTGTAGCGGCAGGTCTTATGGGATAGAATGAGCAAACTGACCTTTATGACTCCGTCGGGAGGCGCCATGCATCGATTCACACTCGCATTGTTATTGAGCTCCGCACTACCGGTAGCAGCTCAATCCAGCGCGCCTAAAGGTTTGCGTCCGGTGCCGGAAGTACCAGAACCACCGGAGCTCGCCCTGCCTTCGCCCGGCTCCGAGGATGACGCCTCGCTTGAGCCGCAGGTTACCATTACCAGGCGGGGAGAGGACAAGATCGAGGAATACCGTATCAACGGAAGGCTTTACATGATCAAGGTGACTCCCCGCATAGGCCTGCCATATTACCTGATAGACAATTTCGGAGACGGGACATTTGCCACGGGCACCGGCGGCCTCGATCAAGGCATCCGGCCGCCGATGTGGGTCATACAGCAGTTTTAAATTCCACAATCACAACAATGACGGAAGGACCGTTCCAGCTATTTGCTGTAGCGGTGTTCCCGTTTTCTCATTCATGTCAGTTTTTACTACCGTTACCCAGAATCAGCTTTCGGCCTGGCTGAAAAATTATGCTCTCGGCACGTTGATAGATCTAAAGGGTATTTCATCGGGGATCGAAAACACGAATTATTTCGTTACGACCAGCCACGGCAGATATGTACTGACGCTCTTTGAGAAACTCACCTTCCCGGAATTGCCCTACTACCTGAATCTGATGGCGCACCTCTCGCACCACGGCATTCCCTGCCCCAATCCAGTAGCTGACCTCGATAACAATATGATGAGCGAACTCAATGGCAAGCCTGCGAGCATCGTTACCTGCCTGCCCGGAAAATCGGAAGAACGCCCGACTTCCGGCCATTGCGCAGAGGTGGGTGAACTACTGGCCAATATGCATCTGTCCGGACGCTCGTACCCCGAAAAGGTGGAAAACTCCCGCGGTCCGAAATGGTGGAATGCCACGGCTCCGAGCCTGATGCCTTTTCTTACCCCGGAGGAAGCTGAGGTTCTCCAGTCGGAGTTGCGTTTCCAGTCGCTGTATCGTTCGGAAAACCTCCCACGCGGCGTCATCCACGCAGATCTTTTTCGTGATAATGTGTTATTTGTCGGTGATGCGATGGGAGGGGTAATCGACTTCTACTTTGCGTGCAATGACGTGCTGCTCTATGATCTTGCCATAGCCGCAAACGACTGGTGTTTGGGCGAAAACGGCCAACTGGATGCAGAACGGACGTTATCCTTGCTCGACTCCTATCATCGAACCCGTGCCCTCACCGACGGCGAACGCAACGCGTGGCCGGTGATGTTGCGCGCCGGAGCCTTGCGCTTCTGGGTATCGCGGCTCCATGATTATTATTTACCTCGCGCGGGTGAGCTTACTCATGTAAAGGACCCTGCGCACTTCATGCACATTCTGAAGACTCATTCGGCTTTCCACTCCGAACTGGGGGAAGTTTGGGTTTGAGCCATGGATCACTGGTTGAACCGGATAGCGGACTTTGCATTATCGGAGATAGAAATGGAAGTTAGACAGGTTGATGCAAAGCAAGGATGGCAATGGATCATATCCGGCTTTTTCCTGTTTCGTAAAATTCCGCTGGTCTGGATAATCTTATGCACGACGCTATTGATGATTGCTATGGCGCTCTCGCTTATTCCGGTGGCGGGGCAGCTCATTTTCACACTGCTCTCGCCAGTATTCCTGGCTGGATTGATGATCGGGTGCAAAGCGCTGGAACAAGGCAAGGAGCTGGAGCTTTCACATCTGGTGGCGGGGTTTCGTGGGGCCGCGACGCCTTTGATTACCATAGGGGGAATTTATCTGGTAGGACAAATACTGATCCTGGGCATCTTCATGCTGGTTGGAGGAGATGTGTTGATGGGTCTGTTGATGGAAGGAAAACGGGTGGATGAGAACGAATTGAAGTCCGTATCCGGCGACATGCTATCCGCCTCCCTGGTGGCGCTGACCCTATCCATTCCATTGATGATGTCGGCCTGGTTTGCACCCCTGCTGGTGATATTCAAGGATATGGGCGCGCTGGAATCGATGCGGATGAGTTTTTTCGCCTGCTTGAAGAACGTGGTCGCATTTCAGCTTTACGCCATAATCGCCCTGGTGCTGATGGTGCTTGCGGCGATGCCTTATGGCCTGGGGCTGTTTGTCCTGGTGCCCACGCTGTTTGGCTCGATATATGCAAGCTACAGGGACATTTTTCCACAAACGCCGGAACCGGCTTGAGTCATGGTTTTACTGGTAACGCGGGTTATCCCGGGTCACGCCGGCGTCAGCTTGGCGTATTCCAGCAGTAACCACTTCGTCCCGGCGCGGTTGAATCGAACTTCCACACGGGCATCCGCACCCCTCCCTTCGCAACTCAGGATAACCCCCGCGCCAAACTTGGGATGAATGACATTCTGCCCTATCCTCCAACGCGAGGATGTAGCATTCTGTGTCGCCGCCGGCGCCGTGCCCTGCATGCTGCCGGCCATCTGCCCCGGGGACCGATCGAACGGTGAATTCCAGGCCTCCGCGCTCCTGGTCGACCCTTTCTGCTGGGGCTTCAGCCACTTGAGCAAATTTTCGGGAATTTCCTGCAGAAAACGCGAAGGAATGTTATAGCGTGTCTGTCCATGCAGCATCCGGCTCTGAGAAAAACTCAGGTAGAGCCGGCGCCGGGCCCGGGTCACTGCCACGTACATCAAACGTCTTTCTTCTTCCAGCCCCCCCGTTTCGTTGCGGCTGTTATCGTGAGGAAACAGGCCCTCTTCCAATCCGCTCAGAAAAACACTATGGAACTCCAGTCCTTTCGCGGAATGCACAGTCATCAGTTGCAGCGCGTCCCGCCCTTCTCCGGCCTGATGCTCTCCTGCTTCCAGTGAGGCATGGCTGAGAAAGGCCGCAAGGCTGCCGTCTTCGGCCTCATGCACGAAACTGGCGGCAGCGTTGACCAGTTCATTCAAGTTTTCCAGGCGATCTGCTCCCTCACGCTCGGCACGGTAATGCGCCGCCAGTCCGCTGTGCTCCACGACATGCTCCACGACTTCGGGCAACGGCAGTTTCTCGCACCCATGGCGCATAAACTCGATCAAGGCTATAAAACCGCCAACGCCTTTCTTCGTTTGCTCCGAGGTTGTCCGGCCGGCGCCGGAAGAGGCGCCCGGCAGGGTATTTGCCGGCGGGGGTGCAAGTCTCCCGCAGCGCTCCAGCATGGCTGACCACAAACTTGCGCCCTGCCGGGAAGCGTCGTCCTGGATCTGCTCCAGGCTGCGCGTTCCGATACCGCGGGCGGGGAAATTGACGATCCGCAATAGTGCGCCGTCATCATTCGGATTGGCTATCAGGCGAAGGTAAGCCAATGCATGCTTGATTTCCTGGCGCTCGAAAAAACGCATGCCGCCATAGACGCGATAGGCCAGGGCAGCATTGAACAGTGCATGTTCGAGCACCCGTGACTGGGCGTTGGAACGGTAGAGCAACGCAATCTGCGAAAGCGCTATGCCCTCCGAATGCAGCGACTTCACTTCTTCCACGACAAATGCCGCTTCATCGAGATCGGTGAGCGCGTTGTATACGCGTATCAGTTCGCCATGGCCTTCCGAAGTCCAGAGATTCTTCCCGAGACGGCCGCTATTGTTGCGGATCAGTGTATTTGCCGCGCTCAGGATGTTGCCGTGAGAGCGATAGTTTTGTTCCAGCTTGATAATTTTTGAAATATGAAAGTCACGCTCGAACTCTTTCATATTCCCCGTATTCGCTCCGCGGAAAGCATAGATACTCTGATCGTCGTCGCCAACCGCGAACACCGCTGTCCGGCTTCCCGCAAGCAGCCTCAGCCATTTGTATTGCAAGCGGCTGGTATCCTGAAACTCGTCCACAAGAATATGAATAAAGCGCGACCGGTAATGCTCACGAATAATTTCGTTTCGGACCAGCAGTTCGTAACTGCGAAGCAGCAGTTCGGCGAAATCCGCCACACCTTCCTTGTTGCACTGTTGCTCATAGGGCAAATAAAATTCAACCATCTTGCGGGTGAAATCGTCATAAGCTTCGACCTCCGCAGCCCGCATCCCCTCCTCTTTCGCATTGTTGATAAACCATTGAACCTGGCGCGGAGCAAACTTTTCCTCGTCCGCTCCCAACCCCTTCAATATCCGCTTGATGAGCGCCAACTGGTCGGCGGAATCGAGGATCTGGAAAGCCTGCGGCAGGCCTGCATCGTGGTAATGGGCGCGCAGCAACCGATTGCACAACCCATGGAACGTGCCTATCCACATGCCGCGCGTATTGATCGGCAGCATGGAAGAAATACGCACGAGCATCTCCTTTGCTGCCTTGTTGGTAAAAGTGACGGCGAGCACGCCATGGGGGCTTGCTTGCCCGGACTGGATCAAATGCGCGATTCTTGTGGTAAGCACACGCGTCTTGCCGCTGCCGGCGCCTGCCAGCACCAGTGCCGACTGGTGCGGCAGGGTTACCGCCTCAAGTTGTTCAGGATTCAGATCTGAAAGCATGGAGGACATTCAAAAAACCGCCTCTGCAGGCCGCTGGCTGAAACAGAGTGGTTGAGCTATCCGTCCGGGATAGCCTTGCAGCCCATGAAACGGGGAAGGCAAGCCGCATCGCTTCGTGACGGGCTCGCCGTTTTGGCTTGAGATCAGGAAGATGCCGCCTATTTGTTTCGGCTTTTCGATACCAGATCCAGGATCAGCGGGGTCAATATCAATTCGATTGCAAGTCCCATCTTCCCGCCCGGAACCACAATCGAATTCGGCCGGGACATGAACGAATCGTGAATCATCGCAAGAAGATAAGGAAAATTCACTCCTTTGGGTTCCCGGAAACGAATCACGACGAAACTTTCGTCCAGGGTAGGGATATCACGGGCAATGAAAGGGTTGGACGTGTCGACCGTGGGCACACGCTGGAAATTGATATGCGTCCGGGAAAACTGGGGCGTGATGTAGTGCACGTAGTCGTACATGCGGCGAAGAATGGTGTGAGTCACCGCTTCGGCTGAATAGCCACGCGCGTTCATGTCCCGATGGATTTTTTGAATCCACTCCAGATTGACGATAGGTACCACACCCACCAGCAGATCCACGTATTGCGCCACATCGGCTGTTTCGCTTTTCACCCCTCCATGCAAGCCTTCATAGAAGAGCATGTCCGATCCAGGCTTGATCCCCGACCATGGGGTAAAAGTGCCCGCCTTCTGCTTGTGAGGCGCAGCTTCTTCGTCGTTATGCAGATATAAGCGGGTCTCGCCTCCTCCGCTCTCTCCATACTCCTTGAACAAAGCCTCCAGCTTTTCGAACTCATTCGCTTCCGGGCCAAAATGACTGATGGGGTGACCGCCATCCTTCTCCGATTCCGCGACTGCGGCTTTCATTGCGTCCCGGTCATAGCGGTGGAAACTGTCGCCCTCCACCACCGCGACAGCCAGCTTCTCGCGACGAAAGATATGCTCGAAACTATTTTTAACGGTCGATGTCCCGGCGCCGGATGATCCGGTAACGGCGATAACGGGGTGCTTTTGCGACATACTGGTATTCTCCTCGATATAAATATAATTAGTATCGCAGCCAGGGGCTCATGGGCGGAGATCGACCCGGGCAGCGGCTTTTTTGTGAAACATGATACCTGTTTTCCAGCGGATTTGGGCTTGTATTGCACGGGATCTTGGCATGACCGAGCATGGTTTGCCGGAAAGCGCGGTTTGACATTTACCCCGGTGCAGCATAAAATGCCCGGCTTTACCGAATAAGCAGGGCTAGCTCGTGAAAACCTTTTCAGCCAAACCACACGAAGTGCATCGCGACTGGTTCGTGATCGACGCGGCCGACAAGGTGCTGGGTCGTCTCGCTGCGGAGATTGCCCATCGTCTCCGCGGGAAACACAAACCCATCTTTACACCTCATGTGGACACGGGTGATTTCATTATCGTGGTGAACGTGGATAAGTTGCGTATCACCGGAAACAAAGCGGAAGCCAAGAATTATTACCGTCACACGGGATATCCCGGCGGCATTTACGAGACAAATTTCGCGAAAATGCACGCACGCTTTCCCGGCCGGCCGCTGGAAAAAGCGGTAAAGGGAATGCTGCCAAAGGGTCCGCTGGGATATGCGATGTTAAAGAAACTCAAGATCTATGCAGGGGCGGCACATCCGCACGCGGCGCAGCAACCGCGGCAACTTGAAGTCAGGGATTGATATATGGGTATAAGCTATAGCTATGGCACCGGCCGCCGGAAAAGTGCGGTGGCGCGCGTGTTTATCAAACCGGGAACAGGCTCGATAACTGTCAATGACAAGCCCGTGGACAGTTTCTTTTCTCGCGAGACAGGCCGCATGGTAGTGCGGCAGCCTCTCGAACTGACCGGGAACCTGACGACCTTCGATATTATCGTCAATATCCACGGCGGTGGAGAATCAGGACAAGCTGGCGCTGTCCGCCATGGCATTACGCGCGCGTTGATGGATTATGATCCAGCGCTCAAGCCGGTACTGAGCAACGCGGGCCTGGTTACGCGGGATGCGCGTGAAGTCGAAAGAAAGAAGGTCGGATTGCGGAAAGCACGCCGCCGCAAGCAATTTTCCAAGAGATAAGCTGCATTCTCTTTCTGAAAGTAAAAACACCAAAAGCCGCCCGTTTCTGGCGGCTTTTTTATTTGTTGCTTATAATCAAAGGCGGATAGCAGGCAAACCGCAGACAGATTCTCATTTACCTCATTTTGAGAAATACCTGATGATTAAAGTTGGCATTGTAGGGGGAACAGGCTATACCGGGGTGGAGCTCCTGCGCATCCTGTCACAGCATCCCGAGGCAAGCCTGAGGGCCATCACTTCCCGCAAGGAAGCGGGCATGGCCGTCACAGATCTTTTTCCCAGTCTCCGCGGGCGTATCTCTCTCAAGTTTTCCGATCCGGCGGAGGCGGAACTCGGTCAATGCGACATCGTGTTTTTTGCTACGCCGAATGGTATTGCCATGCAGCAGATCCGGCCGTTGCTGGATCAAGGAGTCCGGATAATCGATCTCGCAGCCGATTTTCGTATTCAGGATGTAAGCATATGGGAAAAATGGTACAGGATGCCTCATGCCTGTCCCGACCTGGTCCAGGAGGCGGTATATGGATTGCCTGAAATCAACCGCGACAGAATCAAAAGCGCGCGGCTCATAGCCAATCCCGGCTGCTATCCCACTGCTGTGCAGCTTGGGTTCCTGCCGCTGGTGGAAGCGGGTATTGCCGATCTGGAACATCTCATAGCGGATGCCAAATCCGGGGTTTCCGGGGCGGGCCGTAATGCCGAAATACATACCCTGTTTGCCGAGGCTTCGGATAATTTCAAAGCCTATGGAGTCCCTGGGCATCGCCACCTCCCGGAAATCCGGCAGGGACTGTCCCTGATGGCGAAGCAGCCGGTCGGCTTGACGTTTGTTCCACATCTCACTCCCATGATCCGGGGTATTCATGCCACGCTTTATGCCAGGCTTACGTCGGATATCGACCTTCAGGCGTTATACGAAAAACGATATGCCGGTGAGCCATTCGTGGATGTCCTGCCCAAAGGTTCTCATCCGGAAACCCGGAGCGTGCGAGGTTCCAACGCATGCCGCATCGCCGTTCATCGGCCTCAGGATGGCGAAACCGCCGTCATACTTTCCGTCACCGACAATCTTGTCAAAGGAGCGGCGGGACAAGCAGTTCAGAATATGAACCTCATGTTTGGTTTCCCGGAAACCATGGCTATTGATGGTGCCCCCCTGGTACCCTAGGAAATCGCTGAACAAATCCCCGCTGGACGCGTTGCTGGTAAAATCGGGATGATCGCAGGCACAACACAGGCCATAGCCGGGACTACGATGCCAGGGAGCACAACGCAGCGGGCTCCCCAAGAGCGTTCGTAGCGGGCTGCACTTGCCTCCGGCGGGGGGCTCATCGGTGGAAAACCATGCCGCGGCCACAACCGATACAGGGACATAGCGAACCGATGCCAGGGAACACAGTCTGACTTTGATGCAAAAGAAATTCAAGAGAAAAACAGGAATATTCGCACCACGAGTCGCCGTACGCCCGGAAACTTCCTGGCACTCCCGCTGGCTCATCATCGGTATCCTTGCTGTGCTGGCGCTGGTTTTATCATGGGGAATGTATGATGCGGGCCGCAAGTTTGCCGGCTTCGACAAGCAGGGAATCAGTGAAGCAAGTGAAGAATTGGCCCGGCTGTCTCAGGCTAATGCGCGCTTGCAGCGGGATAATGACGAATTGCGAATGACGGTTGCAGGTCTCGAGCGCCAGCTGCAGATGGACGTGGCGACCCATGAAAACGTAATACAACAGGTGAAAACCCTGGAAAAGGAAAACACGCGCTTGACGGAGGACCTTGCATTCTTTCAAAATCTTGGCAATGTCGGCGGGAAAGCGGAACACCGGGTATCCATTGGCCGCTTGAAGCTGGAACGAGGCCAGTTACCCGGAGAATACCGGTATAGCGTATTGCTTGTCCAGGGCGGACGTCCCATCAAGGATTTCCAGGGAAGCCTGGAATTTGAAGTCAGTTTTCGTCAAAATGGAGAAAAGAAAATGATTTCTCTTGCTGGTGAAAATCCCTCGCAGAAATTCGACGTCAAATTCAAATTCTATCAACGCATAGACCGGAGCTTCCGTCTTCCCGCGGGCGGCGTTCTGGAAAGCATGCAGGTAAAAGTATTCGAAAACGGGCTGGCGCAAGCCAGGCTGACGCAGACAGTAAATCCGCCTTCTTGAGGAAGATAATCAATGTTTGGCAAAAAACCGAATACCCCCCAGAATCACATCGATTCACTCATCGGGGTTGGCACGCGTATCGAAGGAAGCATCCTTTTTAGTGGAGGCTTGCGGGTGGATGGCCAGGTTAGCGGTAATATCATCGCGACGGGCGACAGGCCCAGCACGCTGGTATTGAGCGAGCAGGCTATGGTTGAAGGAAAAATAGAGGTTTCGCATGCCGTCGTGAACGGCACCGTAACTGGTGCCATATATGCGAGCGAATATGTGGAACTTCAACCGAAAGCCAGGATCGTCGGTGATATTCACTACAAATCCATGGAGATTCAGCTAGGTTCCTCGATCGACGGTATGTTGCACCACTATGATGCCAGCCAGGTGCAAAATAAAGTGATCCCTCTGATACCTGCTACGCACTCCGATTGACCTGGCGTGAGCAGAAAATTTTTACCACTTTTTATTGGAATTCAGAATGAATGCGGCAACAGGCGCGGAAATGGTTATGGAGATGCAATCCCCATTGATCTTTACCGATAGCGCGGCAAACAAGGTAAGGCAACTCATCGAGGAAGAAGGAAACGATGACTTGAAACTGAGGGTATTCGTTGCAGGTGGAGGATGCTCCGGTTTTAAATACGGGTTTACCTTTGATGAGGTGATCAGCGAAGACGATACCGTAATGGAGAAGAATGGGGTCAAGCTCCTCATAGACGCCATGAGTTTTCAGTACCTAGCCGGAGCGGAAATCGATTATCAGGAAAATGCTGAAGGTGCCCAGTTTGTCATCAAGAATCCTGGGGCCTCGAGCACCTGCGGTTGCGGATCGTCATTTTCGGTATAGTTCGCTGTTTTGGCTGCTCCTCCGCGGGGGGATGAGGGCGGGTAAGTCATGCCGGGCGCACTAATTCGGATAGATTGCACCAAGAATTCGTGGGCCCCGCGCACCTGTTACCATTGGAAGGCTGGCCGGAATTTTTTTTATTGCCTGCTTGGCCAGCCAGGCAAAGGCGAATGCCTCGAGCCAGTCGGCATCGACACCCAGCTTGTCTGTCAATTCCACGCTTTTCGCCGATAACGCCATCCGCAGCTTTGCCACCAGTTCGGCATTTCGTGCCCCGCCTCCGCAAAGATAGATTTCAGAAGCGTTGGGATAATACGCCAGCACGGATGCTGCAATACCCTGGACAGTCAACTGCAGCAGGGTGGCCTGCACGTCTTCCGGTTTTTCATCACCGGATAGATAGCCTTTCAGCCAGTCAAGGTTGAATACTTCCCTGCCCGCGCTTTTTGGAGGGGACGCCAAAAAAAATGGAAGTGCAATCAGTTCCCGGAGCAGCGATGGAATCACGAGACCTGAACCGGCCCAGACTCCGTCTTTATCGTACGTCTGTCCAGTATGCTTCAAACACCAGGCATCCATCAAAATATTTCCCGGGCCGCAGTCAAATCCGGCGATCTGACCGCCGGGCGCGAGACTGGTCAGATTGCTGATGCCCCCGATATTGACAATGATCCGATGAACTCGCGGATCGCTGAATAGAATCTGGTGAAACGCCGGAACCAATGGCGCACCCTGTCCTCCTGCAGCGATATCCCGGCTCCTGAAGTCCGCCACCACCGTCATGCCGGTCAACTCGGTAAGCAACGCCGGATTGAATAGCTGAATAGTGTATCCCTGCCCCATCGATGGGCAATGCCGCACAGTCTGGCCATGACAGCCCACTGCCGACACCTCTTGGGGCGATATACCGCTTCCGTCGAGCAGTCCGGATACCGCTCTGGAATAATGCTGCGCCAGTTCATTTCCGAGCATGGCCGCCCGATGCAGCTCATCGCTGCCAGTCTTGCTCAACCCCAGCAGCCCGGTACGCAGCGTGCTCGTATAAGGAAGATAGAAAGTGCGAAGAATTGATGGAAAAGCAGAACCAAGGTCAGCAAGTACGGCATCGATCCCGTCCAGGCTCGTGCCGGACATGATGCCGATATAGTAGGAAACATCTTTCAACCCAAATCCGGAAAGTCTTTGTGGATCATGTTTCTAAAGGTTCAATCTGCTCGCCGCCTCTACCAGGCAAATAGTGAAAAGGCGTCAAGCACCGAACTATTCCTTATGTTCCAGCAATGGAAAATAGCGATATGCCTGGGGCTAATCCTAATCCAGCAGCGATACGCTGGTGCCGCGCAACATGTCCAGCCGCGCCATCAGCGGCCTGGTATATTCGTAAAATACCGGCACGTATCTTGGAGCGACAGGCGTAGCGCTAGGCATGGCCAGACGCAACGGATCCCGCTGGACTCCGTTTTCGCGAAATTCATAGTGAAGATGCGGGCCTGTGGCCATTCCGGTCGCACCCACATGGCCGATTATCTCGCCCTGGCCGACTCGGTTCCCGGAACGCAGGCCCTTTGTGAAACTCGATAAATGGCCATATACGGTGGAATACTGGTCGTGGTGCTGCAGAATAACGACATTGCCGTAACCACCCTGCCAGCCGGCAAATACAACCGTGCCTTCCGCGGCCGCTTTCACCCTCGTACCCGGAGGCGCCACATAATCAATGCCGCTATGCGCGCGCCACGTTTTGAGAATGGGATGAAACCGGGCGGTGGAGAAGCCGGAACTGATACGGGAAAACTCCAGCGGAGAACGCAGGAACGCTTTCCTCAGGTTCTTGCCGTCTGGTGCGTAATAACCGCTTTCTCCATTTTCCGCCTGAAAATATATTCCGCGATGGGGTGTTCCCTGATTGATGAATTCCACTGCCAGCACCCGCCCGGGCCTGGCCGGTTCTCCGTTGCCGTAAAGAGAATCATAAACCACGGTAAAACGGTCCCCTCTCCGCAAATCCCGATGAAAATCGATGTCGGAAGCCAGAATATCCACGATCTGGGTCGCCACACTTTCCGGTACCCCCGCAGCATCCACCGCGGCAAAAAGTGAGCTGTTTATCACGCCAGTCTTCATCTGGATATGCGTCTCCAGCCTGGGCGCCTGATTTCCTATTCTAAAGCTGCCGCCGTGTTTTTCCATAACCAGTTGCTCACTTCCACCCGGAAAGTAACGGAGCAGAAGCAACTCGCCTCTTGCCGTGGTTTCCGCATGGACGATCCTGCCGGGGACCAACTGGTGTATGGCCTTGACGTCTCTGGCGTCGCGAAGGAAACTGACCGAGTCCTGGCTATTGACGCCCAGCCGGGACAGCAATGCGGCAATCGTGTCGCCGCTCTGGATACTCTCCTGGCGCCAGAAGGTCATATTGACCGGGAGAATGGGAGTTATTTCCGGAAGTTCAAGACTGAGAACTATATCCTCGACAGGGGGTCCTTCCACGGAAGTGTCGGGCGCAATGCCGAATGCTGCGACCATGCCGAAGAGAGGAAAACTGGATAACAGAATCAGCCAGCGCAGTCGTTTTTTAGTCAGCGCCGCCGGTTTATGCGCTAAAATGCCGTTCTTATCGCCCAGCATGCTTTCTCCATCAGATTGGAAGGTGGAGTTTAACATGTAACTGCGACCCCGTCGACGTAAAGGTTAATATGCCCATCCCCCGAAAAATTATATTTCATCCCCGCGGCGCCTTTACGCATCAACTTGTAGTGGAACAATCATTGGTTCCCTGAGGGCAGTTTCCCATGCGGTCGTTCACTTGTGACCGGCTTGCGAAACCCGTCGCGGCAAGGCCCGCCCGGTTGATACCATTATTCCATTTTTTGAATCTCACACTGATCCTCTGGAGCGTGTTTCATGTCCACGGAAGACCTGACGCTTGATCTGCTGGCACATCACGCTTTTCCCCTGCTCGTATCGGCTTTCGCGGCGCGAAAGGAGGCCATAATCCAGCAATGGGAAATCGCGCTGGTACAGACCCTGCCTGCCGCCGACGCGCTCACCCTGCAGAATCTCCGTGACTCGATCCCCCTGATACTGCAGGAAATCCAGGATGCATTCGAGTCCGACAAGCCGCTCGTTACGCGCAACCTGATTGAAGGCAGCAAGATGCATGGCGAAGCGCGGTTTCAGGAGAACTACAATATCCGCGAACTGGTAGTCGAGTATCGGCTACTGCGCCGGGTGATCATCGAGCAGATCTCGGAAGAACTGGAGGGAAGACTCGACACTCGGCATAATGTTGCTTTAAACATGGCGGTGGATACCGCCTTGCAAAGCGGAATTGTCATATTTACCGAGAATCTGCAGCAGCAGGTCAAAGCCTCAGCGGAAATCCAATCCAAATATCTCTCGTTTCTTTCCCATGATCTCCTGAATCATCTCAATCACGCCATGCTTCATGTGCAGCTTCTTGCAAGGCGGCTCGCTCCCATTCCCGCCTATGCGGATAACATTGCGGAACTGGAATCTGTAAAACGCACGATTCTCCAGACCACCTCCGGGATGGAGCGGTTGCTGCAATCGGAGCAGCTTCGAAAGCAACCTGCTCGCCACTTGACGGAGGTAGTGAATTTGGAAGCGCTACTATCGGAAGTGGCAAGCCAATGGGCGCATGAAGCGCGATCCAAAGGACTGGAGCTCGATGTCGACGTGCCGGAAGATGCGCAGGCAATGAGCGACCTCGGCCTGCTTACCCTGGTGCTGCATAACCTGCTTGGTAATGCGGTGAAGTATAGTTCGACGGGTAAAATACAGGTGGCGGCCCGCAGTGCCCCGGACAGAGAAGATGTCTGCTGGGTTTTGAGCGTGAGCGATCAGGGTCCTGGCATTCCGTCCGATAATCTCAGCCACTTATTCAACGCCTTCCAGCGCGGCGATACTTTCGGAAAACCAGGAGTAGGATTAGGACTCTCTATTGCTTCGGAGGCTACGAGACTTTTAGGCGGTAAATTGGAAGTTGAATCGGAAACAGGAAAGGGTTCCACGTTCCGGTTGATGTTGCCAAGACTACCTTGAACTCCTCAGGCTCTGCTTATTCCGGATGGCCGCGACGCCAGCGGGAACACACCCAACGGTACCGTGGCAATCCCGTGTTCTCCGCCGCTGGCCACTCCCCTTTGCAGAAGTCCTGGGGCTACGCTCTGCGAGACGTTCCTTCGCAGGAGCCCCGAAAGGCAGGCTGCGGCAAGCCGCGCTCCGGATAAAAGGCACGGCAATTCCCGCATAAAGGATCTCTCAAACGTATCACATGTGCCGCGTTTCGATCGAGACCGGCAATTGACCTACTCGACCAGATGCCACAAATCAGTATTCGCTTGCAACTCGCCATCTCTTTTCTGATCGGGGCATCGACCGTTCCTGGTTTCGCGCCGTTTTATCTCTTCCCCATTCCGGTCTTCACGGTGGCCGTCCTGTGCCATTTCTGGCGCGTGAGCGCAAGTCCGCTGCATGCTGCTTTGCTGGGCTTTTTCTTTGGCATGGGACTATTCAGCGCGGGAGTAACCTGGCTTTATGTGAGCCTCCACGATTTTGGAGCGATGCCGATACCCGCAACGATACTTGCGCTGGTTTTTCTTTGCAGCTATCTCGCCTCGTTTCCCGCAGTAGTGGGCTGGATGCTGAAAAAAATGGATATTGCGAAACCAGTCATATGGGCACTCACGGCCGGCGCATTATGGGGTCTCTCTGATTGGTTGCGCAGCGTCCTGTTTACCGGGTTCCCGTGGCTGACACTGGGGTATTCGCAGGCACCGGCCAGTCCGCTGGCTGGCTATGCGCCGGTGCTGGGAGTGTACGGTATTTCCCTCATTCTCGTTTTCACTGCTGCGCTGACCTGCCTGTTCCTTGAAAGAAAATATCGCACCCGGCGCTACCTCCTGCCCGTAGTGGCGATCTGGGGCATAGGTTTTGGCTTGCAGCACATCGAATGGACCCAGGCACAGGGCGAACCTGTAACGGTGAGCCTGCTGCAGGGGAATATTTCACAGGATTTGAAATGGCGGGAAGACCAGCTGATTACCTCGATGGAGGCTTATGCCAGGCTCGCGCTGGAAAGCCCCAGCCGCCTGATCATCACTCCTGAAATTTCCGTGCCGCTATATCGGGATGATGTCCCGTCGAGCTATCTTGCACGACTTGGCGCGCATGCGAGAAAAAATGACGGGGATATCCTGGTCGGGATGGTGGAGGCGCCGGAAGGCAGGGATGAATACTACAATAGCATGTTTAGTTTTGGCGCATCTCCCGAGCAAAGCTACCGCAAGCATCATCTGGTGCCATTTGGCGAATTCATTCCCTTGAAGCCGGTATTCGGCTGGATCATCAACATCCTAAAGATTCCTCTGTCGGACTTTTCGCGAGGCAGCCTCGATCAGCAGCCCATGGCCCTGGCCGGGCAAAAAGTAGCGGTAAATATCTGCTATGAAGACGTGTTCGGGGAGGAGATAATCCGCCAGCTGCCCCAGGCTACCTTGCTTGCCAACGTGAGCAATGACGCCTGGTTCGGCCGATCCATCGGCCCCCGGCAACATTTGCAGATCTCGCAAATGCGCGCGCTGGAAACGGGCCGCTACATGCTGCGCGCGACCAATACCGGCCTAACCGCCATCATAGATGAACGCGGCAGGGTGAGGCAGGAAGCCGAAATTTTCACCAGAACCGCCTTGAATGGGACGGCGCAGGGATATACCGGCGCGACGCCCTATGTCCTGTTCGGCAATAGCCTGATGCTGGGACTGGCCGGAACCATATTGCTCGCCGGATTGCTACACGTTTCGCGCGCGCGAGAAAAAACTGTAAAATGACTCGCTTTTCGTGTCTAGCCAGCGCATCCACGGCATTCTCATGCTTACCTTTCAGGAAATAATTCTTGCCCTGCAGCACTATTGGGGTGGCAAGGGTTGCGCGCTGCTCCAGCCCTATGACATGGAAGTCGGGGCCGGCACTTCGCATACCGCCACTTTTCTTCGCGCTCTCGGTCCCGAGCCCTGGAAAGCGGCTTACGTCCAGCCCGCTCGCCGCCCAAAGGATGGGCGATATGGCGAAAACCCCAACCGTCTCCAGCATTATTATCAGTTTCAGGTTGTGCTGAAACCTGCACCCGGCAATATCCTGGATCTTTACCTCGGATCATTGGAAGAGCTCGGCTTCGATTTGAAGCAAAACGACATCCGATTTGTCGAGGATGACTGGGAAAACCCGACCCTTGGAGCCTGGGGATTAGGCTGGGAAGTATGGCTGAATGGAATGGAGGTTACCCAGTTCACCTACTTTCAGCAGGTTGGCGGCATGAATTGCAAGCCGATCACCGGCGAGATAACTTACGGGCTGGAACGTCTGGCAATGTATCTGCAGGGCGTGGAAAACGTTTTCGATCTCATCTGGACAGAGGGGCTTTCCTACGGGGATGTATATCATCAGAACGAAGTGGAGCAATCGATCTATAACTTTGAGCACAGCGATATCCATTTTTTGCTGGATGCCTTCACGAATCACGAGAAGCAGGCAAAACACCTGATGGAACAAGGACTCGCATTACCCGCGTACGAACAGGTATTGAAGACAGCCCACACTTTCAATCTTCTCGATGCACGCGGCGCGATTTCGGTTACTGAACGCGCTGCCTATATCGGCCGGATCCGCGACCTCGCACGCAATGTGGCGCAAGCCTACTACCAGAGCCGGGAACGGCTGGGGTTTCCGATGGCGCCCCACGAATGGACAATGCATGCGACGGAGAAAACAGCTTGACTAAAGCGACTAAAAGCCTGCTGGTCGAGTTGCTTGTCGAGGAGTTGCCACCAAAATCCCTGAAAAAACTGAGCGGCAGTTTTGCTGAAGAAATAGCCGCAAGTCTTAAGGCTCAAGGCTTGGCGGCGAATGACGCTGCCGCCATTCCTTTCGCCTCGCCACGGCGGCTCGCCGTTCATATCGAAAGCGTGGCCGCGCAGGCAGCCGATAAACCAGTTTTGCAAAAACTGATGCCGGTCGCGGTGGGCCTGGATCCCGATGGACAACCCACGCCCGCGCTGCTCAAGAAGCTGAGCAGCCTCTGCGGTAATGCGGCACCTTCCACGATCCCGCAACTCCAGCGCAGACCCGAAGGCAAAGTGGAAACATTGTTTTTCGACAGGCTCGTAAAAGGAACGACGCTGGCCGAAGGGCTGCAGAAAGCGCTGAACGGCGCGCTCGCGAGGTTGCCGGTTGCCACTATGATGACCTATCAGCTCAGCGATGGCTGGACCACGGTAAACTTCGTACGCCCCGCGCATAGCCTGGTCGCATTGCATGGTACCGATATTGTGCCTGTCGAGGCACTGGGACTGACGGCGGGACGCGAAACACGGGGGCATCGCTTTGCAGCGCGCACGGAAAAACTGATGCTGACGGATGCCGATAGCTACCAGGGACAACTGGAAACCGAGGGAGCGGTCATAGCCAGCTTCGACGAGCGGCAAGACAGGATCAGGCAGCAGCTTGATGCCGCCTCCATCGAAATGCACCTGAAACCGGTCGACGATCCGGCCCTGCTGGAGGAAGTAACCGCACTGGTCGAGTATCCCAGCGTCCTGACCGGAAAGTTCGATGCAGCTTTCCTCGATGTTCCGCAGGAATGCCTGATTCTGACCATGAAGGCAAATCAAAAATACTTCCCGCTGCTGGAAAGTTCGGGAAAGCTCGCCAATAAATTCTGCATCGTTTCAAATATCCGGCCTACCGATAGCAGCCGGGTAATCGCCGGTAACGAACGTGTCCTGCGTTCGCGCCTGGCGGATGCAAAATTTTTTTTCGACCAGGATCGCAAGAAAACGCTGTCCTCCCGCGTGGAAGGCTTGCGCAGAGTGGTTTATCACAACAAACTGGGAACCCAGGCGGAACGTGTGGAACGAATATGGGCCATTGCGCAGGATATTGGCCTCCAGTTGGGAGGCACCGAGCTTGCGGCAAAAGCGGGTGAAGCGGCAATGCTGTCCAAGGCAGACCTGCTGACTGGCATGGTGGGAGAATTCCCCGAGCTGCAAGGCATCATGGGACGCTATTATGCAAAGCATGACGGGTTGGCCGACGATGTAGCCGATGCCATTGAAGACCACTATAAACCCCGGTTTGCCGGCGGCGACCTGCCCCGGGACATGCCGGGCATCTGTGTCGCGCTGGCCGACAAGCTGGAATCGCTGGCGGGCATGTTTGGCATCGGGCAAATTCCCACGGGAGACAAAGATCCATTTGCATTGCGGCGCCATGCGCTGGGATTGATCAGGATCCTGGTTGATAAAGAACTGCCGCTCCATCTGGATAAATTGATTGCACAAGCCGTAACGATTTTTGGCGAGAGGATCAGTGATCCATCCGATACGCTAACCGACTTCATTTACGAACGGCTTCGCTATTTCCTGAGTATCAAGTATCTGGATGAGTACGCTCGCGAGTCATTGACGGAACGGAATAATGCACGGGCAGCGGATGCTTCCATACAAGCTTTCTCACCACAACAAATAGATGCGGTGCTGGCCTTGCGCCCCCCTCGCCTGAGCGACGTAAAGAAACGCCTGGAAGCGGTGCGTGCTTTCGCCCGGTTGCCTGAAGCCGAAAGTCTCGCAGCAACCAACAAGCGCGTGCGGAATATCCTGAAGAAAACCGACAGCGCCGCGAGAGCCGCGGTCAACCCCCGGCTATTCCAAACGGATGCCGAAAAATCGCTGCATCAGGTTTTGAACAAAATTGTCCCTCTGGCGGACGAGGCATTTTCGGCAGGAGACTACCACGCATCGCTGCAATCCCTGGCTGCGCTGAGAACGCCGGTGGATGATTTCTTCGATAACGTTATGGTCAATATCGAAGAGGAAGCCCTGCGCAACAACCGGCTGGCATTGCTTGCGCGGCTGGAACAAGCCATGAACCGCGTGGCTGATATCTCCCGGCTGGCTGCCTGACATGAAACTCGTCATCCTCGACCGCGATGGCGTTATCAATTATGACAGCGAGGCTTTCATAAAGAGCCCGGAAGAGTGGAAGCCCATTCCGGGAAGTCTCGAGGCGATTGCCCGTTTTACCCAGGCCGGCTATCGGATAGTGGTCGCAACGAACCAGTCGGGCATTGGCAGGGGATTGCTTGACATGGTGACCCTCAACGCCATCAATGACAAGATGTACAAAGCGGCAATACAGGCCGGAGGCCGCATAGACGCCATGTTCTTTTGTCCTCACACCAATTCGGACCAGTGCGATTGCCGTAAACCGGCTACAGGAATGTTCAGGGAAATTTCCGAGCGCTTCGGCCTGGGGTTAGCAGGCGTGCCGGCGATTGGCGATTCGCTGCGCGACCTGCAGGCCGCGGCCGGGGTCGGGGCCATTCCGGTTCTTGTACTGACAGGCAAGGGTAAGGCAACCCAGGCAATGGAACCTCTGCCGCAAAATACCATGATATTTCCGGATCTTGCCGCTGCTGCCGATATTTTGGCGAAATGATGGGCAATCCAGAATTACCCGGCTGACCCGGCGAATATGACAATTGTACTGCGCTCCGCACTATATATCGTGTTGCAAATCGTCATCACGCCAGTTTATGCGTTGATCGTTTTTGCCACTTTTCCCCTTGCGCCCATCGATCGCTATCGCATCATTTCCGGATGGGCGCATATGATGTTGTATTTGCTTCGCATCGTTTGCGGGATTCGCTACCGCGTTCTGGGACTGGAGCATATTCCCGAAACACCGAGCATCGTGCTGTCCAAGCACCAGTCCGCATGGGAGACGCTCGCGTTTCAGCAGATCTTCCCCCCCCAGGTATGGGTGCTGAAGAAGGAATTGCTATTTGTCCCGTTTTTTGGCTGGGGATTGGCCATGACCAATCCGATTGCAATCGACCGAAGCTCGGGAAAGGCCGCCCTGAAACAAATAGTCGAACAGGGAAAAGACCGGCTCAAGCAGGGCTTCTGGATAATCATCTTTCCGGAAGGCACCCGCATTGCCCCAGGCAAAAAAGGGAAATACCGCATTGGCGGCGCATGGCTCGGCACGCATGCCGGCGTGCCCATTGTCCCGGTTGCGCACAACGCAGGCGAATTCTGGGGGCGAAATGCCTTCATCAAGCGGCCAGGAACGATTACCGTCAGCATCGGTCCCCCGATAGATCCCACCGGAATGGAACCGGATGACCTTAACGCCATGGTCGAGGCATGGATAGAAACGGAAATGAGCCGCATCGATGAACAAAAGCAGAAGGTCGCCGCATATGAATAAGCGCGCTCTCAATCCGGAATGAACGGGACAGATCGGATGAGCGCCGGCGAATTGCGCCGCGTCAGCTTGAACGGCAAGGAAGTAGCGTACACGCTGATGCGGTGCAGACGCAGAACTATAGGCATGAGAATAGACGGCCGGGGATTGACGGTTCGGATTCCTTCACGCGAATCCCTGCGCCAGGTCGAATCGGCATTGAAAGATAAAGCGGACTGGATCATCTCGAAGCTCGACGAATGGAAAAACCGGAAATCGACGCAATTGTCATGGGAAGAGAACGGGATTTTTCCTCTGCTCGGCGAGCCATGGCGCCTCACGGTGGCGGCTTCAGGGAAAACACAAATGGTTCCCGCGAAAATGCTGTGGAATGACGAGGGCAAGCAATTCGAATTAGCGCTCGCCCCCGCTTTTACCGCTCAGCAAATAGAAAAGTCCGTCATGGCATGGTATCGCGGCCAGGCCACGTCGTGTTTCAGCGAGCGGATTGCGGTATATGCGCACAGGCTTGGTGTTGCGTTGCCCCCGCTGCGATTATCCTATGCCGCCAGCCTGTGGGGCAGTTGCAATACGCGCGGAGTGGTGAGCATCAACTGGCGCCTCATTCAGATGCCCCTCCACCTGATCGATTATGTGGTTGCACATGAGTTGAGCCACCTTATCGAGATGAATCATTCGCCAGCGTTCTGGCAAACGGTGGGGCGCATTTACCCTGAATACAGGGAAGCAAGAAAGGAACTGAAAAAACTGGGGTAGGGATATCATGGCCTGCCGGAAATGGCTCTTGCCCGCTGCCGCCGCGCCAGCGAGAATTTATTCAGCACTTCCCTGATGGCGAGTTCGCTACAGGGCGGATTTAGGTTAATATTTCTGATTCCGTATTTCGGTATCTGTCCATGAAGAGGTTTTGCGCTGCTGCGTTAATGGTTCTGCTGCTCTCCGCCTGCGGGCTGAAAGGACCGCTTTATCTCCCGCAGGAATCGCAGCCGGCACAGGATAAAGAGAAAAAGCGGTGAGCGGCTTTCCCTTCACCGGTTATCGCAATTCGGTTCTGTGCCTTGAATCGGTTCCCCTGGACTACATTGCGGAACAGTGCGGCACGCCCTGCTACGTATACTCGCGCGCGGCACTAGCCTCCGCTTATAAGGAATTCGATGACGCTTTCGGAGCACGCGACCATCTGGTGTGCTATGCGGTAAAGGCGAATTCCAATCTGGCGATTCTCAATTTATTTGCCCGGCTCGGCAGCGGCTTCGACATCGTATCGGGCGGCGAACTGCAGCGTGTATTGAAAGCAGGCGGGGATCCGCAAAAAATCGTTTTCTCGGGCGTGGGGAAGCGTCCGGACGAAATGCGGGCAGCGCTTGATGCCGGCATATTGTGCTTCAATGTGGAATCGGAAGCGGAACTGGCCATATTGAACCAGGTAGCGGAGGAAGCAGGCCGGGTTGCGCCAGTAAGCTTGCGCGTCAATCCCGACGTGGACGCGAAAACCCATCCTTATATTTCGACGGGCCTGAAGGAAAACAAGTTTGGCGTACCGTTCGACGAAGCGGAGAAGCTCTATACGGCCACACGGAAATTTTCCAACCTGCGCATGGAGGGGCTGGATTGCCATATCGGCTCGCAACTGACCGAACTCGATCCTTTCGTCGCAGCCAGCGAAAAGATCCTTCATTTGCTGGACCGGCTGGAAACACAAGGTTTGCGTCTCAGCCATCTGGATCTGGGAGGGGGGCTGGGGATCCGCTATTCACAGGAAAATCCGCCTCCGATACCGGACTATGTTCAGGCCCTGTGTACCGCAATCGGCTCGCGCAATCAGCGTATCCTGATCGAACCCGGCCGTGCGCTGGTGGGAAACGCAGGCCTGCTGCTCACACGCATCGAATACCTCAAGCATACGCCTCACCGAAATTTCGCCATCGTGGATGCCGCAATGAACGATCTCATGCGTCCGGCATTATATGGCGCCTATCACCATATCCTTCCCGTTGCGAAGCACGGAGAGGAGGAGAAAAACTACCAGATCGTCGGCCCTGTTTGCGAAACAGGCGATTTTCTGGGACATGACCGGACCCTGACGCTGTCCCAGGGCGATCTGCTGGCTGTCATGTCCGCCGGAGCCTATGGTATGAGCATGAGTTCGAATTATAATACCCGTCCGCGTCCCGCGGAGGTGATGGTCGATGGCGATCGCGTTCATCTCATCCGTGAGCGCGAATCCATGGAACAGCTTATGGCCGGGGAGAGATTGCTGCCATAAAATAGCCCCTGCGGAGCCACCGATATCAATCCGCCTCTATATCCCCTATCTATCCCCCATCCCCTATCCTGCTGGAGACAGCTACATCAGGAAAATCGTGGCGAGCCCCAGAAAAATGAAAAAACCGCCGCTGTCGGTTACGGCTGTGATCATCACGCTGGAACCGGCCGCAGGGTCGCGCCCCAGTTTCGCCAGGGTTAGCGGAATCAGCACGCCAACTATCGAAGCCAGCAGCAAATTCAGCGTCATCGCCAATGTCATCACCAAGCTGAGGGGAATGCTGAGATAAATCATATAGGCGAATAATCCCACTACGGAACCCCAGACCAGTCCGTTCACCGCGGCTACGGCAATCTCCTTCGTGAACAGCTTTTTGGCACTGTTGGGGTTGAGCTGCCCCAGCGCCAGCGCGCGAACGATCATAGTGATGGTCTGATTGCCCGAATTGCCTCCAATGCCGGCGACGATTGGCATCAGGGCCGCCAACGCAACCAGCTTTTCTATAGAATCCTCGAACACGCCGATTACCCGCGATGCGATGAAGGCCGTGACCAGATTGATCGCCAGCCAGGTCCACCTGTTTTTCAGGCTCTTCCATACCGGCGCAAACAGATCTTCCTCCTGCCGCAGTCCGGCCTGATTCAGCACTTCACTTTCGGATTCCTCTCGGATGAAATCCATCACCGCGTTGACGGTAACGCGGCCCACCAGCTTCTCGTCGGCGTTGACCACCGCCGCTGAAACAAGGTCGTACCGCTCGAACGCTTGTGCCGCCTCGTGGGCCTTGTCGTTGGGGTGAAGCATCACCATTTCCGTGTTCATCACGGAGCCAACTTTCGCATCGGCATCACTGACAAGCAGTTTGTTGACGGGCAGCACGCCTCTCAGGTATTCGTTGCGATCGATTACAAACAATTGGTCGGTATGATCAGGCAGTTCATCCAGCCGGCGCAGATAACGCAATACCACTTCCAGGCTTACATCCTCCCGAACGGTAACCACTTCAAAATCCATCAGCGCTCCCACCGCATCTTCCGGATAGGACATGGCGGCGCGCAGCTTTTCGCGCTCTTCCATCGGCAGCGACTGGAATACATCATCGATAATGGACCGAGGCAGATCGGGTGCAAGATCGGCTAGCTCGTCGGCATCGAGCTGTCCGGCGACTGCCCGTATTTCGCCGCTATCCATCGTGGCCAGCAGCGTTTCCCTAACCGCATCCGAAACCTCCAGCAGAATTTCTCCATCGCGCTCCGCCTTGACGAGATCCCAGATCATGAGACGATCCTCCAGCGGCATGGCCTCGAGGATGTGCGCCACATCGGCGGGATGGAGCCTGTCCAGAAGGTTTTGAAGCTCCGCCAGATTCTGCTTGTGCACCAGCGCTTCAACCAGCTCCTGGCGCGGCATTTGCTGCGTATGCACGAGGCCTTCCACCAGCTTATGCTTATGCAATAAGTTGACCACCCGCTTGGTATGATCCTGCAGGTTTTCGGATTCCCTTGGGTTATTTGCTTTGGTCATGGCAATCGCTCTGGCGGGCGCGACGGAATTACCCGGATTTTAGGAAAAATTGGGGCAACTATTATGACAGCGGAGAGCATGGACGAAAAGGCGGCAACCGCTCTTTCCGCCACCAGTTAAACTGGCTAGGGAATTTGCGCCGACGGCATCCGGCGCAAAATGATGGCGGTTTTTTTTCTCAGCCCGGGGGTGGTGCGATTACGGTCATAGAAGCGGGGGTTGGGAACGATGGCAGCGAGACGTGCCGCCTGTTCCGTAGTAGCGGAAGCGGCGGAAGCGCCGTAGTAATGCCTCATTGCCGCTTCGGCGCCAAATACCCCATCGCCCCATTCAATCACATTCAGGTAGATTTCGAGTATGCGCCGCTTGGGCATCACATTTTCCAGCATGAACGTGATGATGACCTCCTGCAGCTTGCGCCATGGTGTTTTCTCCCCAGATAAAAACAGGTTCTTTGCAAGCTGCTGGCTGATAGTCGAGCCTCCCGCCACCAGCCTGCCTTTTTCAAGGTTTTTTTCGTAGGCCCTTTGTATCGCCTCGAAATCAAACCCTTCGTGCTGGAGGAACTTGCCATCCTCGGCCGCGATCACGGCGCGCTTGAGATTGGGCGAAATCAGCTCGTACGAAACCCATTGCATCCGCAGCACGGCGGCACGATCTTTTTCGCGCAACAAATCCAGCCGGGCTCGCATGAACGCGCTGCTGGACGGGTTGTAATGGTTCCAATAAGCGATCTGGCCCAGTATCCATGCATGATACATCAATGCCAGGCCGACGAGCAGCAGAAACAGGCGCCAGAGCCAGCGCTTGAGCATCTTGTCCATGGATCAAGCAGGTACGCTCGAAGACCTCCGCCCTGGACGCAGCATTTCGATTACCGGTTCCGTGACTGGCCTTACCCCGCGCCACTGGAAAAAAGATTCTGCCGCCTGCTCCACCAGCATGCCTATGCCGTCCGCAAGAAGGCCCGCGCCATGCTGCTGGGCAAATTGCAGAAAAACGCTGCGGTCGTCACCATACACCATATCGTATGCCATGGATTCCCTGGCGAAAATATCGGGAGGCAATACCGGCAACTGACCATGCAGGCCAGCCGAGGTCGCGTTGATGACGAGGTCGAATTTTTCTCCGCGCAGATCCGCGTAATCGACCGAAGCGATATTTCCGCGATGGGAAAACTGCTGCTGCAATTCATCCGCTTTCCTTCTCGTACGATTGGCGACCACCAGTATGCAGGGAGCGTGCTCAAGCAAAGGCAGCACCACGCCGCGTGCCGCACCTCCCGCTCCCATCAGCAGCACCCGCTTGGCAGTGATGGAAAATCCGAGATTGAAGAGGATATCCCGCATCAAACCCACCCCATCCGTATTATCGCCAAAAATCTCATCATCAGCGAAAGTCAGTGTATTGACTGCCTGGGCAGCATGCGCCCGTTCCGTCAGGCGATGGGAAATCGCATACGCTTCGGGCTTGAACGGAACGGTGACATTCATGCCTTTGCCGCCTCGCTGGCGAAAATGGGTTACCGCAACGTGGAAACCATCAAGGGGAGCAAGCATGGCCTCATAGCACATATCCTGGCCCGTCTGCCGCGAAAACTCGGCATGAATCCATGGAGACTTGCTATGGGCAATCGGATTGCCGATGACAGCATAGTGATCGGGCATCGGGAGACCTTGTTGAGCCGGAGATATGATTACTGGCTCTTCAACTCGTCCGAATGGGTAAATGCCCAGGTGCGGGTAATATACAACATATCCGTATCCTGGCTGATCTCGGGTGGAAACGGAGAAAATCCGTTTTGTCCCGCCAGCTTCACGATGCGTACCGCCGCCTCATCCAGAATCCTTTTACCCGATGGGCGGTTTATTTCGATCGATTCCAGGCTGCCATCCGCCTTGATGCAGACAGTAAGCTGCAAATTCCCGTAAAGCCCCTCGCGTCTTGCCGCTTCGGGATAGTTGAGATTTCCAATTCGCTCAACCTTGATGCGCCAATCTTCGACATAACGGGCGAAGCGGTATTCTTGCGTACGGGCACCGATGAACTTGCGCTTGAGGTGCTTCTGGTGAGCATCGAAATCCCGCACGGCCTGCGCTTCCAGCCGGGCAATTTCGAAGCTTCGCTGAACAAGGTCGGCAGCGTCGAAAACGCCCTGATTCGATTCGGATTGCTGTTGCGGCACATCCGGCTGGATTGTATCCACGTCGCTGCTGGGGGCGGCCGTCAGTTTCTGCGCCTCCTGCTCGAGATGCGCGGTTTGGCCGGCACGAGCGTCGCTCGCCGTCCCTGCGGCTGCATCTTCTGGCAGAGACGAAGGCCGGGCGGATGTTTTCGCTCTACGGTTCCTATCCGTGTTTCCGCCACCGTCAAGGTTTGCCTGCGCCAAAGCGCTTGTGCCATGAGGCCTGGATGCGGACTTGCTGTTTACCAGCACCACTTCAAGGGGAGCGCTGGCAATGCGCACTTCTTCAATGAAAGGTTTGAAGCTTATGCCGAACAGAACAGCCGCATGAAGAATGACTGACAGTAAAATAGCCAGATTCAAGCGCGACGAGGAACCGGACAGCCATTCGTGAAGCATGGCTGAACCCGATTCAGATATGTTGGAAGTGACGCTCAATGCCTGAATTCGCGAATGAAACGGTGGGAATTTTAAGACATTTACAGGGCAAATAACAATAACATTGTCCCTGGCATGGGTGATAAAAATCTCATGCCTGCAATTTATGCAGGAACCGCGCGTTGAAAGTGAGTTCCAACAGATCGATTTGCGAAATCTCGATTTCGATGCTCGTTTCCGGAGCCATCTCGGGCAACGGGGTAACGCGTGTTACCAACGGCAGGCGATCGAGTTTCACCAGATTTTCTTTCAGGACTTGTGCGGCCATCGTCTGGATATTTTCCTGCAGCAACCAGCGCAGGCACCAGTAGCGTTCCATGCCGCGCTGAAACTCTCCATATGCTTCATAGGTTGCCTCGAAATTCTGCACAGACCGATGTAAACTTTCGCTCTCCCGGGTATAAGGAGGCGTTTCTCCACGCAATACCGCTATTAGCTGACGCTGATTGATGAAATCCACGTAGCGGCGCATCGGCGAGCTGGCCCAGGCATATTGCGAAACTCCGAGCCCCTGGTGTGGAGCAGGAGAAGTGCTCATTCTGACTTTACCCCCTCCCTGGCTGCGATAAATTCCTGCAACGCCACTATCCGCAAGCTGTCTGCCCCATTCCGCATTGACAAAAATCATCAGTTCCGACACCACTTTATCGATCGGGGAACCCCGTCTCCGCTGGGTGATGGCAATACGGTCACCCTCCACGCTGAAGCTGTAATCGATTCTTTCATTATTGTTGTCATTGGTTTTACCCCTGAGCGCTTCCATCTTGCAGGCAAAATTCCATAGCGCCTTCAATTCCCGGCCGAAAGGATGATTGAGGTTTCCTTGAGAAAGGGTGTTTTCGTTAAAATACGCTTCCAGCGTATCATGTCTCAGATTAGCCGCTACTTTCACTTGCTCGATTCGGCTGCTCACTGAAGTGACAGTAAAATCGTCCGCCACGTCCAGATACATGGAGAGTGCCGGACACAGCCGGTTTTCCGCTAAAGTGTAATGATGTATGACCGCATCCGGCAGCATGGTGATTTTGCGGCCCGGCAGGTAAACCGTGGAAAGGCGCTCCGCTACGATCGCATCCAGAGGGGATCCGGGCGTAATTCCCAGAATCGGGGCGGCAATATGGATTCCGATGCGGAAACTCCCCAGGGTAAGAGGGGTTACGGAAAACGCATCGTCGATTTCGGTGGTGGCAGCATCGTCTATGCTGAAGGCAATTACGTCTGATACTGGCAAATCCGGCGGGTCATTCAGTTCAGCCGCCTCGAGTTCCCCGAAACCGGTACCAACAGGGAAATGCTCCAGCAAAAAGCGATTGACATGGTAATCATGTGTGGAGGGAATGGCTCCGCACTTCTCAAGAAACCGGACGGGGCTTAACCGGTTGGCGGTACAAACGGCTTCGAGCGCTTTCCACTCCGTGGTATTCCTGTCGGGCCGGTAGAGCAAGCTGGAAATGACAGGCTTGAATTCTTCCGGTAGCGTATATGCCTCCAGCAACTTCATATATCGGCTCTGCCGTTCCGCCTGAAGCCGTTTTTTTTCCAGACTGGCGAGCGCAGCCTCAAGCGCTTTCGAAGGCGCGGCCTTATAGCGTCCACGACCTTTCTTATAAAAATACATGGGCGCGCTATGCAGCCTGATCAATACCGCCGCGGCTTCTTCCGGCGTGGCCGCATGGCCGAAATAGTCGGCGGCCAACGTGTCGCTGGAAAATTCGGCCTCGTTTTCGCAGCATTCCCATAGAAAATTGGGATCCAGATTGTCGGCCGCCTTGTGAGCAACGTCCATGAACTCCGTCAGCGATGGGGCATCGAATCGCAGCAGGACGGAAGCCGCCTTGATTTTCGCGCGCTTTCCGTGCGGCGCCTCGACTTGAAGCGATGTCATATTGTCGGCAAGGATGGCACCTACCTTAAAAGTGCCTTCCTCTTCGTAAAAAACATTCATGGATGGGTCGCGGACGGGTTTTGATTGCTGAAACACTACTATTATAGACGCAAATACCTGGTACGCCGAAAGCCGGCCCGATCCACCAGATATTTGCCAGGAATCAACTATAATTTTGAAATAAGAACCACATACTCTCGAAAGGGGATCTTCAGTGAAAGAAGGATATGCTGTAATGGAACGCCGGTTTCAAATACTTTTATTGACTCTCCTGATTGCATTCCTCTCTGCCTGCGCTTCCATGAATGAAAGCGATCCGGATCGAGGCGCGGCCACGGTCAACCACGACTTTTTTGGCGATCGTTTCGTCACGGTGGAGTATCTTCCACAAAACTGGAGCGCCACCGACAGCCTCTGGTTTTATACCGTGACCCAGGGATCGAACATGATGCCCTATGATTTCTTCATGGTTCTGGAGAAAAAAGGAAGCAGCGAGCTGTTCCGGTCGAACGAAAATATGAATTTCTATCGGTATCTTCCCCAGAAAGCGACCTCCGGCAATCCGGATGGCCTGCCTGTCGGCTTTGTCAAGGACACTTATAAAGGCAGGAATTACATTGGATTGACATGCGCGGCATGCCATACCGCCCAAATAAATTATAAAGGCAAGGGTATACGTATCGATGGCGGCCCGGCTATAGCGGATATGGAAAGCTTCATGCGGGATATCGTCAAAGCGCTGCTCGCGACGCGAGATAATGACGAAGTCAAGAAGCGCTTTGTTCAAAACGTACTGTCGAGAGGCTCTTACCGAACGGAAGCGGCCATCCTTGCCGATCTCAATACATACCTCGATCGCCTGTCAAGTTACATAACCATCAACTACAGCACCACGCACTACGGCTATGGGCGCCTGGACGCATTCGGCCGAATCTACAACAGGGTTCTGGAGCACATCATCAATGCGAGGGAGCTTCAGGAACTTCTTCGCGATCCAAGGGTAATGGGCGACCGGGCCCTGACCGGAACGGAACTGGAATCTCTTACTGGAAATGCAGGCACTGTTCTTACAGGCAATGAGCGTGACCTTATGGTTCGCGACATCGTCACCCGGTTGAATGAGGCCAACGGATGGGAAGCACTGGGGAAGCTTCGTAAAAAGATATTCAACCCACCGAATGCACCTGTCAGCTATCCATTCCTCTGGGACACCCCCCGGCACGATTACGTCCAATGGAATGGCCTCACCGAGAACTCGGGGCTGAAGGCCATAGCGCGTAATGCCGGGGAAGCGATTGGCGTATTCGGCACGCTCGATTGGACGGAACGGGATGGGTTTTCGCTACCCTCGTTGATCACCGGACAAGGCTTTTCTGGCAAGCACATCAGCTTCGACTCTTCCGTGAACGTCATGAACCTGCGTCGTATCGAAGCGCGTCTGTGGAATCTGCAGTCTCCACAGTGGCCCGAAAACATCCTGGGCCGCATCGACACCAGCCGCCTGCCGAACGGCCGGTCGCTCTATAACAGGCATTGTGCAAGCTGCCATTCGAGAATCGTCCGCGATGAGCCGGACCGCCGCGTCATCGCGCACATGTCCAGAGCAAGTGATGCCAAGACGGATCCGCAAATGGCGCACAATGCCGTCACCTACCAGGGCTTCTCGGGCATCCTGCGTAACGAGTACGTCAACTTCGGGCCTGGCGACATCCTGCTTGACCGCAAGGCGCCGGTTGCAGCTCTGCTGACGAAAGCAACCATCGGCGTTGTTGCAACGCCGGAACCGGACAAGTGGTTTCTGCAGCGCTGGGCCGAGTGGGCATATAACCTGGTAACGGGGTTTCGCGACAACAAGATCAAAGCGTCGATGAAGCAGGGGGACTACGATCCGGACACCACTGACAATCCGGTAGCTTCACTGAGCGCCTACAAGGCGCGGCCATTGAATGGCATATGGGCGACCGGCCCCTACCTGCATAATGGTTCCGTACCCACGCTATATGATTTACTGCTGCCTAAAAAAGCGCCGGGTGATCCGGAAGGCGGCGAATACCGGCCCGATGAATTCGAAGTGGGGTCGCGGGAGTTCGACCCGGAAAAAGTCGGTCTGAAAAGCAGCGGCTATGGTGGCTTCCTGTTCAATACCAAAGGCATCAGGGATGACACCGGAGGATACACCAAGGGTAACAGCAACGCTGGACACGAATATGGAGCCAGACGCGTTGCCGACGAATCGGATGAACGGGTGGACCAGAAAACCAGGGAATTATGCGCGGATCCAAAAATCAAGGATGCCGACCTGGACCCCTCTGTCAAGGAAAAGTGCCTGTACCCCATTTCCAAACAGGATCGGCTGGATTTGCTTGAATATTTGAAGACGTTATGACTCGAACCCCGCGGTCTGCCCGGCATCTTCGGGATAACCTACAACTTTAATAAAGGAGCAAAGATGAGCGCAAGCTATCTGGAACAGTACGACGCGGCATCAGACGCAGACAAGCCATATCTCGCCCGGCGCTGGATGGATACGGAGCCTCTGCCATTTTTCAAGGAATTGCGCCAGAAGCGGCCTATTCTGGTAACACCGAAATTTACCCTGCTCACCCGTTTCGACGATTGCAGGGAAGTGCTGAATATGCCCAAGGTATTTACGGTTGAGCCCTACGTGCCAAAAATGGGCGACTACCTGATGATGCATGACGATGATGCCCTGCATACGCGGGAAAAATCGCTCATGCAGTGCATGCTGAATCGTAACGATCTCACGGCAGTGCGCGAGATGGTGGGTAAGGTCAGCAAGGAAATCCTCGACGACGCAAATGGAAATATCGAGATCGTCAATAGCTATTGCCGCATGGTTCCCGCCACCCTGGTACGGGAATACTTCGGGCTGACTGGGGCAAAACGCCAGGATCTGATTGAATGGTCCTATTGGAATCAGTACGACACGTTCCATAATCAGCCATTCGACCTTCTCCCTCCCGAAAAATCCCAATCCATTATCGACCGGCACAACGAAACGTCGAAAGCGCTGGGAATGTTTATCCTCGAACTGATCGCCCGCCGCACGCTTCAAGTGAAAGCGGAAGAAATCACATTATCGACCCTCGTGCGGCTGGACGATGATATCGTGACGAGAATGCTGCGTACCGACTACCCGAAGCAACTGGAATTCGATATCAAACGATTAGGCATCAACGCTGGCGGCTTGCTGATCGGGGCAGTGGAAACGACTTCCCAGGCGGTCGCCCAGGTTATCCAGTACCTGATACAGCACGCTGAATGGCTGGCCAAGGCGGAAGCCGCAGCGACGAAAGAATCACTGACGGAATTCGACGGAATCGTATGGGAAGCGCTACGCTTCGTGCCCATCACCCCTTATCTTTTCAGAACGACGGCAAGCGATTACACCGTGGCCAAGGGAACGGGACATGAAACAGTTCTCCGAAAAGGCACTTACGTCCTGCCTGTCACGCTTTCGGCCATGTTCGACGAGCGGGCGTTCGAGTCGCCGGACGAGTTTATTCCGGGACGAAACTGGTATAACTACTGCCACTTCGGATTTGGAAGTCATGAATGCCTGGGGCGCTATGTCGCCGGGGTAATGATCCCGGAAATGGTCCGGCAAGTGTTGATACGGCAGAATGTCACGGCAAAAGCGCCTATCGACTATAAGTCGGGCCCCTTCCCGGAACAGTATGATCTCGCCTGGGCCACGTAACCAGGAAGTCAGTCGTAAGGTGAATCGTAAATCCGTTGCATAAAAAATATCCGCCATTCCGGACGCCGCGCCAGCGGTGAGCCGGAATCCGGGGCTTTTTCAGGCAGTGTACGCCCCGGTTTATTCGACGCAAATCCGGGCTGCTGTCATTTCGCTCCCGCTTCCTTCAGAAGCTTAACCACATCCTGATGGCGGTACTTCGATGCCAGGATCAGTGCGGTAGCGCCATTGCCCGCCTTGGCGTTCACATCTGCTCCCCATCTGAGCAACGCTTGTGCAACGTCCTTGTGCCCGATCTGCGATGTCAGCATCAATGCGGTGGCGCCATTGTCCAGGCGGGCGTTTGCATCGGCCCCCGCGGCAAGCAGCATATTCACTATCTCGACCCGACCCTCCTGGGCAGCCTGCATCAGCACCGTGACGCCGTCGGCTCTCCTGGCATTCACATCGGCGCCGCGCGCCAGCAATTCCCGTGCGATCAGGCTATGGCCTTTCTGGGCTGAGCGCATCAATGCGGTCGTACCATTACTTGTCTTTGCATTCGCATCCGCCCTGGTATCGAGCAGCAATCGCACAACCTCTTCATAACCGTTTTGGGATGCGGCTATCAGCGCAGTCTCGCCATCGTCTCCCCTGGCATTTACATTGACTTTCGAGACAAGCAGGGATTTGACCCGGGAAAGATCGCCTGCCGCGGCAGCGGCCACAAGCTCACTCTCATTCCCGGCAGCGGACGTGTACGCCGCAAAGGATAAGCTTATCAGCAGGCACAAAAAACGTGCGCTGCTGCGCCATCCCCGGATTTCAGATATTCTTCCCATGTTTTCCAATTTCTCTCTACGATACGTCAAGTCTATCCAAGGTATATCAATGCCCGGGGCGTCCTCCCGGCACCTGCTGCCGATTTTCATGAAACTGCAAATTCGGGCATGGACGTTTCATGGGCAGCTCGCCGTGCTCCGACACTGTCTGAACAGATACTTTGAAGGCTCAATCCATCCCGGAGATCCGATGCAAAAGCTTCTTGCGCCATTATCGCTGCTATTGCTTTTCCTGCTGCCGGAAGTACCAGAGGCGAACTCCGCTGAGGCCCACGTTCGGCCAGGGCTATGGGAGATCACCACTACATCCACGCTGCTCGCCCTGGTGCCTCAAATTCCGCCGGATCAGATGCTGAACCTGACGAATCTGGCGAAGCAATATGGACTGGACATTCCCCAAATCCAGGATGGCGCAGTAACATCCAGAATCTGCATCACCAGGCAAATGGCGGAACAGGAAATTCCCTCTTATTTTCATGCACCTCAATTGGGATGTAGCGTGAAAAACGCAGTTCGGGAAAAAAACAGCTACAAAATGGATCTTGTATGCGCGGATTCCGCATTAAAAGGCAACGGGAGAGCAGAGGGGACCTTCGCCACCCCGGAAACCTTCTCTGGCTGGACCATATTTAATGGCAGACTCCACAATACTCCTGTAAGCGAAAACGCGGATACGAGCGGCCGCTGGGTCAACGCCAGCTGCGGACAGTAAAATCCCGCCCTGATGTCCCTTTCTCATGCGGTCAACTGCCGGACATTCCTGCCAGGACTGTGATCCGAAAGGGCGTACGAAAAATTCTCAGGCAACGGGAAGCGGCTTCAGGGATAACGCCTGAAGCAGCTTTTCATGAATGCCACCAAAGCCTCCATTGCTCATGATCAACACCTGGTCCCCGGCCTGCGCTGCTCCCGCAACCGCTGCAATCAACTCTTCAAGGCTTTCATGGGTCTGGACCTTTTGTCCCAGGGGAGCCAATGCCTCACCCGCATTCCAGCCTAGATTGGCGGCATAGCAAAATACCAGGTCAGCCGCTGCAAGGCTATCAGCCAGGCTATCCCTCCAGACGCCCATTTTCATGGTATTGGAGCGGGGTTCCAGTACGGCAATAATGCGCGATGCTCCCGTCTTCAGGCGCAGCCCATCCAATGTCGTGCGAATCGCGGTAGGGTGATGGGCAAAGTCATCATACACGGTAATATTGCTGGCAATGCCGAGGACCTCCATGCGGCGTTTGACATTTTTGAATTGCGCCAGGGCGGAAATACCGGCATCGATGGAAACTCCCGCGTGACGGGCGGCGGCGAGCGCGGCCAGCGCATTCATCCGATTATGTTCTCCCATGAGATCCCAACGTAATCGACCTTGAAATCTTCCCATGAACCGGATGGAGATTTCCCCGTCCGGCAGGGTCTGCGCCTGCCATCCATCGTCCATCCCGAACCTTTCCACCGGTGTCCAGCATCCTTTCATGAGCACCCGCTCGAGATTCGGATCCCGGCCATTGGTTACGACAAGCCCGTTGCCCGGAACCACCCGTATAAAATGGTGAAACTGCTGTTCGATCGCCGCAAGGTTGGGAAAGATATCGGCATGGTCGAACTCGAGGTTGTTCAGGACAGCGGTTCTTGGGCGAAAATGGACAAACTTGGAGCGCTTGTCGAAAAAAGCGGTATCGTATTCATCCGCTTCAATCACAAAGAATGAAGAACTGCCGAGCCTCGCGGACGACCCGAAGTTCTGGGGTATTCCGCCTATGAGAAAACCGGGAGCCATGCCTGCGTATTCAAGTATCCACGCGAGCATGGAACTGGTCGTGGTTTTACCATGCGTACCGGCGACAGCCAAAACCCACTTCTCGCGCAAAATGTTTTCCGCCAGCCACTGCGGCCCCGAAATGTAAGGCAGGTTGCGATTGAGTATTTCCTCCATCAATGGGTTGCCGCGCGCCACTACGTTGCCGATCACGAACAGATCGGGACGCAACTCTACCTGATCCGGAGAAAAGCCTTCTATCAGCCCTATCCCCTGAGACTTCAATTGCGTGCTCATGGGCGGGTAAACCGCGGTGTCGCACCCGGTGACTTCGTGGCCTGCCTCACGCGCTATCGCCGCAATTCCTCCCATGAAGGTACCGCAAATGCCGAGAATGTGGATATGCAAACTTTTACTCCTGATCACTGGCCAGCAGCCGCAGCCATTATCTCCAGCTGAAGCGCCGATCTTCAAAAACGGTTAGGGGATCCCCGAACAAGCTTTCATTGGCGTTTCCCTAGCTTGCCCCGGGTTCCGTACCCCGGCACACGGGGTACGGTATAAAATCGCCTTTCTTTACTATCTGCCGTACTCATCCGGTAAAGCCGCTTACGGCAAGGGGCAAGCCGTTTTCCCCTATCATATCAAGATTATTCGAAACCGGCGTTTAGCTGGGCGGCTCTTTTTGTTACACTTACCGCCTTGTGGTTATTTTTACTCGCTCACCGGCAGCATCGCAACCGGCTCAATGCAGCGCATCTTCCATTATCACAAACCCGACAGAAACGTGCGACATTTCGCGCCATGAAAGTATCCGGAATTTTGGGCTTATCAATCTAAAACCGGTCATTCATCCGTGTTCCCGTGTGCCTTCTGGATGAATACACCCCAATGAAATCGCGTTTGTGCCATCCTCTCCTGGCATCTGTCCTGCTGCTCGGCGTTGCCTGCACGGCACTTGCCGACACTCCGCAGACCGGCTCACGAAGCAACGAGCGGAAAACGACAGGCGATCCGGCTGGTCCCAGTGGAAACAAACCCGCAGCTGTCGACGCGGAACGCCTGCCCGGCGGACATGAGTATCAGCCGGGCGATACGGATGAACTGGGGCTTCGGAGTGCTCCCGCAGCCTCTGCCGCACCAGCAGGATCTCGTCAAAAAACCGGTACCGCAACTACCAGGGGAGAAAAACGAACGCGTGCCGACACCGAGCCCATGCCTGGGCATGCTGCCGAACAAGGCGAGGGCATGCTGCGCAGCACCCGGTCAACGGTGGTCCGCAATGCCGCTCCACCCTCGAAAAATACTTTGACCTTGATTGAAGGTGAACATATCCAGGGACACCTTGCTGAGCAAGGGGACGCCAGGTTGCGCCTCGGGGGCCAGATCGAACCGCAAACGGGAAATCTGGCAAAAGCGACCCCAGTCACTGAAACCGCGAAAGACAAGCCGGTATTTATCGCAGCCGAGAGCTTGCGAGGACATACCGAAAAGGAGATCGAGGCAATTGGAAGGGCCGAACTGACGAGCGAAGACCGTTTTATCTCGGCGGATCGCATGAAATATCACCAGGATACGGAAGATGCGGAGGCCGAGGGCGGTGTTCGGGTGGAGCGGCGCGGAGACATCCTGGAAGGATCACGACTCAAGTTCAATTTGGCGACCGAAACGGGAGAATTGGATAACCCCCGCTACAGCCTGAGGGATACCAGCAGCCGCGGGTATGCCGGTTCCGTGCTGTTCGAGGGGGAAAATCAGTATCGCCTCAGGCAGGCAACCTATACGACATGCCCCGCGGGAGAGGATGACTGGCTGCTCCAGGTGGATGACATGGAAATCGACAATACGCAAAAAATGGGTACGGGACGCAAAGTCAAGCTCACGTTCAAGGATGTGCCCATCCTTTATACGCCATGGCTGAACTTCTCGTTCAGCGGGCAACGCAAGACCGGCCTCCTGGCCCCGCTGTACGGCTATAACGTCCGCACCGGTATCGATATCACTTTCCCATTTTACTGGAATATTGCGCCCAACTATGATGCGACGATCTCGGCGCGAGCCATGAGCAAGCGCGGCGTGGCGCTGAACAGCGAATTTCGCTATTTGGGCCGAACCGGAGACGCCACGTTATTGGCTGATATATTGCCGCGCGATTTTCAAACCGAGGAAACCCGCTATCGCGTGTCGTACGGACAGAACCAGATCCTGGGCAAGGGCTTCTATAGCCGGCTGGACTATAACCGGGTTTCAGACGATTTCTATTTTCGCGATCTGGGCAATAACCTTAACGTCACTTCCCGGGTGAACCTGTTGCAACAGGCACTCCTGGGATATAACCGGAACCTGGGAAATAATGGAACGCTGAACGTCGTGGCACTGGGACAGCAGTTCCAGACCATCCAGGATCCGCTTGCGCCAGTTACCGCTCCTTACAAGCGCTTGCCCCAATTCCAGGTAACGATCAACAAGCCCGAGATTCTGGGAGCGGACCTCAATCTTGTCAGCAGCTGGACCAATTTCTCCCATCCCACGCTCATCAATGGCAATCGCGTTGTGTTCTTCCCCAGCATCAGTTATCCCATGCGCAGTGCATTTGGCTACATCACGCCCAAGGTGGGGATACATCACACACGCTATTATCTTGATGCAGGAACAGGTCCCGATAATCCGACCCGTACCTTGCCCCTGCTTAGCCTCGACAGCAGCCTGATGTTCGAGAGGCAGATGCAACTGGGAGGCGAGCGGTTCACCCAGACGCTTGAGCCACGCCTGTTTTACGTATATGTGCCCTACCGCAACCAGGATAATCTTCCGAATTTCGACTCCGGCAAGACTGACTTCAGTTTTGCCCAGATGTTGACTGAAAACCGCTTCAGCGGCAGCGACCGGATCAACGATGCCAATCAGGTTACCTTTGCGCTCACTTCGCGCTTCATAGAGCCCGGATCGGGCAAGGAGCGTTTTCGTCTTGCCGCTGGCCAGCAATTGAGCTTCAAAGACCGAAGGATTACCCTGGATACCCCTTCCACTGTCCCCAGAAGACCGGATTTCATCGGCGCGGTTACCGGCTTTATCACTCCGACGATCAGTACCGACTCGAGCGTTCAGTTTGACCAGAAGCACTTTACCGCGGAAGTCGTCCGTTCTGGGTTGAGCTACCGTCCGGAACCCGGCAGGGTGGTGAATTTCGGTTATCGCTTCACCCGGGACGTGTTGCACCAGGTTGATGCCTCGTCGCAATGGCGGTGGTCGGAAAGATGGCAAACCGTAGCGCGGTTGAACTATTCCTTGCAGGACAGCCGGATTCTGGAAGGACTCGCGGGACTTGAGTATAATGCCTGCTGCTGGTCGCTGCGTTTTGTGGTTCAGCACTTGACGCTTGCAACCCAGAGAACGACCACGGCGGCTTTTTTGCAACTTGAGCTGAACGGCCTCATGCAAATAGGTTCAAACCCGCTACAGGTGCTGCAGCGAAGCATTCCTGGATATACCCTGATCGGCAGCCAGGGAAGTGGCGTAGTGGAAGGAGTACAATGAGGCATATGGCCGGCCGGGGATGCGATTTTTCTGGTGGATAGCCGTTACCGCATTTTGAACTTCTCTCTCAAGCTCCATCCAATGGGTGTCCGATTCGCCTTGCGCTCTCTTATCCTCGTCCCGGTGCTGGCCGCCACTAGCGCTATTGCGCAGCAGGCCGAGGCGACCGGGACCATCGAGGTCATAGACCGTATCGTCGCTGTCGTGAATGAAAGCGTAGTCACCCGCCAGGAACTGAACGAGTCGCTGCGCACTGCCATAAAGCAGTTGCAGAAACAAGGCGTGCAGCCTCCTCCTCCCACCGTGCTGGAAAAGCAGTTGCTGGAGCGCATGATATTGAACCAGGTACAATTACAGCTTGCCAAGGAAACAGGCCTGAAGGTAAGCGACACCGAGCTTGATCAGACGCTGCGCCGCATCGCCCAGGAAAACCGGATGTCCTTGCCCGAGTTTCATGCAGCGGTAGAGCGGGATGGCATCAGCTTCAACAAGTTTCGCGATGAAATTCGCGATGAAATCATATTGGTGCGCCTCAAGGAACGCGAGGTGAACAATCGGGTCAACGTCACCGAAGGGGAAGTGGATAATTTTCTGCATGGCCAGGAAAACTCCGGTGATCGTAACGATGAGTATCGCATTGCCCACATCCTGATATCGGTGCCGGAAAAGGCGGACCCGCTGCAGCGCAACATACGCCGGCAACGGGCGGAAACGGCATTGATCCAGTTGAAAAACGGCGCGGAATTCAGCGAGGTAGCGGCGGAGTTTTCGGATGCCGGCGATGCCATGCAGGGGGGGTTGCTTGACTGGCGCCCGGCTGCCCAGCTTACGGCGAAGTTTGCCGAGGTCCTGACTTCCATGAAACCGGGTGAACTGACTCCCATCATCACCAGCGCCACCGGCTACCACATTCTCAAGCTGGTCGATCGCCGCAGCCAGCAGTCGGCGGACGCAGCATTGGTGAATCAAACCCACGCCCGGCATATCCTGGTGAAAATAAGCGAGCTCACGTCCGAAGCCGATGCCCGGCGCAGGATAATCGAACTCAAAGAGCGGCTGGACCATGGAGCCAAGTTTGATGAACTGGCGAAACTGCACTCTGAAGACGGAAGCGCGCCATCCGGAGGGGATCTGGGCTGGGTTTCGCCTGGGGATACGGTACCGGAATTCGAGCATGCGATGAACAGGCTCAAAGATGGGGAAATCAGCGGGCCGGTGCAATCTCCTTTTGGATGGCATTTGATCCAGGTCCTGGAGCATCGTTCCAAGGATATGAGCGATGAGAAAAAACGCCAGACCGCCCGGCAGGCAATCCGGGCACGCAAGGCGGACGCGGCTTTTCAGGAATGGGTACAGCGATTGCGCGACCGGGCTTATGTTGAATACCGGCTGGAGGAAAGCTGAAAAACCTCCGGGGTTCCATTGCCTGGATACTAGAGCGTGTTCACAGTAGCCAGATATAGGCGCAAGCCAGATGCAAGAAAGCGTTGAAGCGGTTGGCGAGTTTGTCGTAGCGTGTCGCGAGGCGACGAAATTGTTTGAGCCGGTTGAAGAATCGCTCAACCAGGTTGCGCGCTTTGTACCGCTCCCGATCGAACTCGCGCGGCCTGAGTCGGTTGCTACGAGACGGGATGATGGCCTCAGCGCCCGTCTCGGTGATTGTTGCGATGAACACATCGCTGTCATATCCCTTGTCAGCGACGACTGCATCGGTCTTGATGGAATTGACCAGTGCCGGCCCTTGCGTAATGTCGGCTGCTTGGCCACCGGTGAGGATCAGGCGCAATGGATTGCCCAGGGCATCCACGCATGCATGAATCTTGGTAGTCAGCCCACCGCGCGAGCGGCCGATCGCCTGATCGCTACCGTTTTTTTTAACGCGCCGGCCGAGTGCTGGTGCGCACGGACTACCGTCGAGTCGATGAACAGCTCTTCCAGATCGGCCTCGCCCTGGAGCGCCTCGGCAACACGCGACCAAACGCCACTGGCTTCCCAGCGCGCAAAGCGCACATACACCGAATGCCAGTTCCCAAACCTGGGCGGCAGGTCACGCCAGGGGTTTCCAACCCGCGCCGTGTATAGTACCGCCTCGATGAACAATCGGTTATCCGCCGCTCGCCCACCCTTGTCGGTTGGCTTGCCCGGCAATAGCCCCGAAATCCGCGCCCACTGCGCATCGCTCAACATGTCCCGATCCATTGCTCACACGCAAATTCCACATGTAAACATAAATCAACTACTGTGAACAGACCCTAGTCTGCAACAGAAATATCTTTAAAATCTCTCTCTATCGGTCAGTGACGCCTCCTGAACTCGCACTCCCCCGCCCCATGACACTCGTTCTCACGGCCGGGGAGCCCGCGGGGATCGGTCCGGACTTGTGCGTGCAAATTGCGCAGCTTGACCTGCCGTGCCGGCTGGTCGTCATCGCTGACCGCGGCCTGTTGCAGGAACGCGCTCACTTGTTGCGGCTTCCGCTGGAAATAACCCCGAGCCATGGCATCGAGGGAGCGCCGCACAAAGCGGGCAGCCTGCAGGTGTTGCATATGCCCCTTACCCGGCCAGCCATTCCTGGCACACTTGACCCCGCGAATTCGGGCTATGTTCTAAAGACTCTGCAGCGGGCGATAGAAGGTTGCAATGCCAGCGAATTTGATGCGCTGGTCACTGCGCCGGTTCATAAAGGCATCATCAATGATGCAGGCATCGCTTTCACCGGGCATACCGAATACCTGTCCGAGCTTGCCCACAGTTCCGTGGTCATGATGCTCGTGGGAGGCGGGATGCGGGTAGCGCTTGCGACCACGCATCTGGCATTGAAAGATGTTGCCGCTGCCATCACGGGGGAAATGCTGGAAAAAAAACTGCACATCATCCAGCATGACCTGGTGAGACGCTTCGCCATTCCCGTTCCGTGCATCGCAGTGGCGGGATTGAATCCTCATGCCGGAGAGTCAGGCCATCTTGGAAGAGAGGAAATAGACGTCATTATTCCCTCCCTGGAAAAGCTGCGTGCCGCGGGCATGAATCTGCTTGGTCCGCTGCCGGCCGATACCCTGTTCCATCCCGACAGGATAAGGAATTATGATTGCATATTCGCCATGTATCACGATCAGGGATTGCCAGTGCTGAAATATGCGAGCTTCGGCGCCGGAGTGAATATCACTCTCGGCTTGCCCTTCATCCGTACGTCGGTGGATCATGGCACGGCACTGGAACTGGCGGGGACGGGCAAAGCCGACCCTGGAAGCCTGGTGGCGGCAATCAGGATGGCGTCGGATCTGGCTGCAACTCGAAAACCGGTAGCCTGAGTTGCTTCCAATCATGATCCGGGGCGTAAAATGCAGCAGCGGTTAATGCAGCACGTTCCCCGCAAGCGTTTCGGCCAGAACTTTCTCATCGATCCAGCCGCCATAACGGGAATCATTACCGCGATCCATCCCAATAATGGCGACCTCCTGGTGGAAATTGGCCCCGGGCTGGGCGCGCTGACCCGGCCGCTGCTACGATCGCTCGATCATCTGCACGTGGTGGAAATCGACCGTGATATCGTCGAACGCCTGCAGCGCCAGTTCCCTGCGGATAAGCTGTCCATACATATGGGCGATGCGCTGGAATTCGATTTTGCCTCTCTCGGCCAGAATCTTCGTGTGGCCGGCAACCTCCCCTACAATATCTCCACTCCCCTGCTGTTTCATTTAGGTCAATTCGCGGACAGCATCCGGGATATGCACTTCATGCTGCAAAAGGAGGTCGTCGATCGCATGATAGCCGCTCCCTCAACTTCCGATTACGGCCGGCTTTCGGTCATGCTGCAATGCCGCTTTGAAATGGAACAGCTTTTCGTTGTGCCGCCGGAAAGTTTCCATCCCATTCCAAAGGTCGAGTCCGCCGTGATCCGGATGATCCCGCTACGGCCAGCCGCTATCGCACCGGACAGGGAAAAGGCGTTCGCGGATATTGTCTCCGCTGCATTTTCTCAACGGCGCAAGACCTTGCGCAACACGTTGCGAAATTATCTCAAGCCGGACGATTATCAGAAGCTCGAAATCGACCCGATGGCACGGGCGGAGAACCTGTCGGTAGCGCAATTCGTTGCAGTTACGGAATATGCGGGCACCCGGCCATGAGATTGTAGTAATACTATCGCCCTATCGGTGGCTTTCGTATCCATGGGGAAGCCACATTTTGATTCCATATCCCCAGCACGAGGCCAGCGCCGTTCCTCCAGCACCGCTAAAATAAATTCCCGATTTCCGTTTTTACCCGAACCGAACGAGAAATGGCACTATCATCCTGCATCCGGCAGTTGACCACTCATTTCCAGTTTGGAGTGATGATCCACAAAAACTATCCACGGTACTCGGCGTTCACCTGTATGATGAGTTCGCTGCAGGGCGGATTCAGGATCATTCTCTTCACATCTCCTCTGAATATTTAAGGATATTTATGAAGACGCTCAAGAGATTGATTATTGCCATAGGAATCGGTATCTCCGGACTCGCCGTGTTCATCTATTCCGGTGCGTTCAATATTGCCGCTGATGAGCCGCACTGGCCTGCGACCTTCAAGATCCTCAACATGGTACGCGATCGCTCGGTCGAGGTGCGTTCCGGCACGCTGGCGCCACCACCCGATTTGAGCAACGAGACCCACGTCAGGCTGGGCGCCGGGAACTACGACGCGATGTGCACTGCTTGTCACCTGCGGCCCGGCATGGAAGAATCCGAGTTGCGCCTGGGCCTGTATCCCAAGCCGCCGCAATGGCGCGAATTCGATATGCTCGATTCGAGCAAGGCTTTCTGGATAGTCAAGCATGGCATCAAGATGAGCGGCATGCCAGCCTGGGGCAAGAGCATGAACGATGAACACATCTGGAATATCGTCGCCTTCTTGCGCAAGCTTCCGGAACTCACTCCTGCTGCCTACGAGGGACTCGTCGCCAGCAGCAGCGGGCACAAGCATGACAGCGAGGGAGCCGAACCACATCATCACGATGAAATGTAAAGAAAGTATGGTATCTGGTTGATCCTGATGTCCCAGTCCTTCCGGGATACATAAACAACCATACCGGACTCTCTTCGATTCAAAATGCTGCATAAGTCAAGATTGGCCTCACAATGAAGAATAATCGCGATGTGTTCTTGAAGGCATGAGCAAAAAATCCATCCTGCAGGCTCTTATCCTGTCAGCCTTGCTGGCGTGCGTTGCGCCGCAGCCAGCCTTCGCCGAAATCTACTGGTTCACCGACAGCGAAGGCGTAATGCACTTTTCCAATGTGCCTACAGATAAACGTTATATTCCATTTGCCGGTCCCGATCGTGCCGTGGACGACAAGACCGGTGCCGGACGAAGCGCCAGGCGAGCCGGATCACCGGCCAAGGCCCGGTACGAGGCCGCCATCAAAGCGATCGCCGATGCTTATGCCCTTGAAAGCGCGCTGATCCACGCAATCGTATCTACGGAATCAGCCTATGACGCATTGGCGGTTTCGAAAAAAGGGGCGGCTGGCTTGATGCAACTCATGCCGGAAACCGCGCAGCGCTACGGTGTGACGGACCGGTTGGATCCGGTACAGAATCTTCACGGCGGCGCGCGTTACCTGCGCGACCTGCTGAGAATGTTTAATGGGAATCTAAGCCTGGCGCTGGCTGGCTACAACGCCGGGGAGAATAGCGTCGTCAAGCATGGTTATCAAATCCCGCCCTATGCAGAAACCAGGACTTACGTGCCCAAAGTGCTGGAGCTGTATCAACGATATAAAGAAAACACGATGCTGGCTAGAACAAAAATGTGAAATCTAATCATATCAAGTATTCGTGAGTTAAGTGTTCTTTGTGGGTTACCGAATGATGGCCCGATGCTTACGCTCGTCGCCACGGATCACCTTGCCTTCACGCATAAGCAAACCTAGAATGCTCCATGCCAAATAGTCTTTTGATCCTCCAGCATAATCGCTTTGCAAACCAAGAGATTTAGATACATCAGCATTCATAACACCAGTGGGATTGGCTTGGGCAAACTCTAAAACAGCGGTTTTCAGAAGCTCCAACCCAATTTGTGCCTTTTCAACAACTCCTGTTGGTATAGTTAGTTCAGACCGCACCTTTAGCTTACTACCAGATGGAATAACGGAATTTGTAAGTAACCCACCAGTATCTTCTGTACCAAAAGATGCAATCAGCTCTGCTTCGAGTTTGAGAGCTTGAGCCTCGGTTAATTCATCCGCAAGAATAGTGGTAATAATATCTAATCCCTGAGCCTGAATTTCCGCAATTCGCATTCCTTTACGAGTTGAATCAACTCTTAGGGTGTGCTCCCAAGCACGGCTTCCCGTGCCCTTTCCTATATAGAAAGGCTTTGCACGAGACATGCGAGGATCTTTCAATGCATATATGTAAAAAGGATTCACGATTAAAAAACCTACAATGTATTTAGCTAAGCCAACACAGCAACGAGAAAGTAATAAGCGTCATGCCGAATATCCTTATCTTACTTCCTCGGCATATAAAGATCGGTAATTGTCCCCTCCGCGATTTCGGCAGCAAAGAAGACCGTTTCGGATAGCGTCGGGTGGGGATGGATGGTGAGGCCGATATCTTCCATGTCCGCACCCATTTCCAGTCCCAGCACGGTTTCGGCAATCAGCTCGCCCGCATTGACGCCAACCACGCCCGCCCCAAGGATGCGCCGCGTTTTCTTGTCCAGCAGCAGCTTCGTCATGCCTTCGTCGCGCGCCATTGCGATTGCGCGGCCGCTTGCGGCCCAGGGGAACACCGCCTTTTCGAATTCGATTCCCTGCTTGCCGGCTTCCGTTTCTGTCAAGCCCATCCAGGCAATTTCGGGATCGGTATAAGCGACGGAAGGAATGGCGCGGGCATCGAACCTGGCCGACTGGGCTTCTTTCCCGCCCGCGATTATTTCAGCGGCAAGCTTGCCTTCATGGGAAGCCTTGTGGGCCAGCATGGGTTCGCCGCAAATATCCCCTATGGCAAAAATATGCGGGATATTGGTGCGCAACTGCTTATCCACCGGGATGAATCCGCGTGGATCGACATTGACGCCCGCCTTATCCGCCCCAAGATCGCGTCCGTTCGGCTTGCGGCCCACAGCGACCAGGATGCGGTCGTATACCTGCGGCTCGGGTGCCGGCGCATCCGAAGCACTCTCGAAGGCCACTTTCAGGCCACTGCCGGAAACCTCGATGCCGGTAACCCTGGTCCTGAGATAAATGGCCTCGTAGTGTTTCTGTATGCGCCGATGCAACGGTTTGATGAGATCCGGGTCCGCACCGGGAATCAGTTGATCCATCCATTCCACCACGCTCACCCTGCTGCCGAGCGCATCGTATACCGTGGCCATTTCCAGGCCGATGATGCCCCCGCCAATGATGAGCATCCGCTTCGGAATATCCTCCAGTTTCAATGCGCCGGTCGAATCCATGAGGCGAGGATCGCCGTAGGGAAAACCTGGTATGCGCGCCGCGCTCGAACCCGCGGCAATGATGCAGTGTTCGAACGATACCGTTTTCGGGCCGGTCGAGGTTTCCACCTCGATCATATGGGGCGAGCTGAACCGGCCTTTCCCCTGCACTACCGTCACCTTGCGCTGTTTCGCCAGAACCCCCAGGCCCTTGGTAAGTTTACCTACGACGGATTCCTTCCAGCTTCGCAGCCTGTCCAGCTCTATGCCGGGCTTGGCAAAACCGATACCCTGGCGCCCAGCCTCCTCCGCATCGGTGATGACCTTGGCGATATGCAGCAAAGCCTTGGAGGGAATGCATCCGACATTCAGGCATACGCCGCCGAGCGTAGGATAGCGCTCGATCAATACCACTTTTTTGCCTAGGTCGGCAGCACGAAATGCCGCCGTGTAGCCGCCCGGACCGGCACCCAGCACCACCACCTCCGCGTGGATATCACCGCTCGGCACAAAAGCCGATGTCGAGGACGATGTGGCGGTGGCCGAACCACCCGGTTCCTGCACCGAATCGCTTTCTGGCGCAGCAGAAACAGATCTTTTGACCGGCTCGGCCAACTCTTCAGCTACGGTGGCTCCAGCAGATCGAGTTGCCTGTGCTGCGTCCTCTACCGGCGGCGCCTCTGCTTCCAGGGTCAATATCAGAGAACCTTGAGAGACCTTGTCGCCTATCTTGACGTGGATTTTATTTACCACCCCAGCTTGAGGCGAAGGAATCTCCATCGTCGCCTTGTCGGTTTCCAGCGTAATGAGTGATGTTTCCTTCTCGACCATATCTCCCGGTTTTACCAGGAGTTCGATGACAGGAATATCCTTGAAATCGCCAACATCGGGGATACGTATCTCCACCAGATTATTCATGATCTCTTTCAGTAAATTCAGTAAATTTATCCATGCTTCCCGATTATATCGCCCCTTCCTGCTCGCCTTTTTTATCATGGACGAGCATCCAGTCGGCCAGCGTACGCAAACCGGCTGGCAGCGGCCGCCTTAGCAAGCGCTGCAACTGTTCCTTGTCGTCCTCGCTCAATGACAGACAGCAGGGCAGATTGGACAAGGTTTCCACATCCATGCCCCAGGGCTCCCAGGATAACCCTGCTGCTTCCCAGATTCCGGCCGTCTGCAATGCGATTTCGATTCCCGCAGGATCAGGATCGCAAGCAAGCAGCGCAGGTGCCGGGCACAATGCCAGGAGCTGCGCGACACCTTGTTGCCACCATAAAGGCGCAAAGCCCGGCAGCCACACCACAAAATCCCTGTCCCCATGGCTGCGGGCGACGCGCTCAAAACTGGTACGGTTTTCGAGTATTCGCCAGTAGCCGATATGCCCTTTAATGCTGGTCAGATTGCGCAGCGTATCCGGCGTCAGCGCAATGCAGTCATCGACCAACCCGACATCGAGGCCGAGATCCCCGCGCAACAATATGACCGGTCCCCGTATCCAGATCGCCGGGGTATGCTTCTCGATCCCCAGCTCGACCAGGTTCAGATGGCGCTCCAGCCAATCCCACTCGGCGCTGGAGACCGCTTTGGTGGCGCCACGCGCAAACAGGGAAAAATCGCGGCGAGTACCGCAGCGCTCGCCAGCCAGCCAATCATCAAGCGCGCGCAGTAGCGCCAGCCGGCGCAATGCCGATTGCGGGGGAGACGCATGCAGGCTTTGCTGCGCGTTCGCAAGGCGAAAGTCCTTGAGGGGATGCAGCACTTCGGTGCGAAACAACCGGTCCAGCGTATCCTTGTCCGGCAACCCCAATTGATGCCGTAATGCAGAAGATTCAAGAAAATTCACCCATACCGGCAGCCAACGCCCGGATTGCCACCGTTCCTCCACCTCCACCCAGCCACTGCGCAGCAGCGCGTCCAGCAGTTCATCCGCAAGATGCACGCGACGGCTTCCCGCCGCTACCAACAGGGTGTCCCATTTGCGTTTTGGAGATGATGCCTTTAGCCACTCAATGAGCAGCTCCCGCCACTCCATCGGCCAACTGCCAATAGTGCGCGCCGCGCCGGGAAATGCCGCGCCGGGGAAGGCTCGACGCAGGCGCTTTCCACGCAGCGTGCTTTTGGCTCCCACGTCGAGATTACGGATACGGACCCCGAGCGCGTCCGGTCCCCCCCAGGTTTCCAGCTCATGCATGCAGCACCTTCTGCCGGCTGACCTGTGCAAGGGGAGGCGCCCAAGGCTCTCCCGGACGTTTCTTGTAAGTAACCAGCGTCAGTTCCGCGGGATCATAGACATTCACATTATGGGTAATGGGCGTGGTAATCAGGTATTGAGCGCGCGTGGCCTTGAGGAAACTGCCGACGCGATCGATATTGAAGATGTCGAGATGCGCAAAAGGTTCGTCAATGAATACGAACCCGCCGGGCTGGCTTTCATCCATCATCAGTCCGACCAGCAAAATAAGCGATTTCATTACCTGCTGGCCGCCGGAAGCTTCGCCATCATTCAATCCGGTCAGCCCCTTCTGATCGAAATTGAAATGCACCGCCAATCCCGCCTGCGCCAGCACCAGGTCGTCATTTTCCAGATGCGGTGGCTCGCATTGCACCTCGATTCCCGCAAGCTGACCCAGCTCCCTGATATTTTTTCCGTAACGCCGGATCGTGGCGCGAAGCCGGTTGATATAGGCATCGCGGGCTTCGTGGGTAAGACTCTGCGCACGCTCATTCGCGGCACGACGCCTCGATACGTCCGCCTGCATTTCCTCCAAATCCCTTCGCAATTTATCACGCAACGCGATGATGCTTTCGTCGGTTTGCCAATCCTCGTTATCCAGGCGGTTTTCCAGTTGGCGCAGATGCAGTTTTACTGCTTCCGCCGAAGCGAACTCTTCGCGTAACTTGAGTAGCGCGGCAGGAACATACCAGGCGAGCGGCATGCCTTTGCGGTCATGGCGCAACCGCTGGATACGCTTGACGTTTTCGATACGCTGGTTTTGCAGTTGGGGTATCAGCACCGCAGTTTCCTGCGCCAGCCGAGCATGCGTAATACGGGTAGTTTCCAGTTTTATTTCGATCTGGTGGCGTGATTCCACCGCCTCCGCTCTCTTCCCCGAGGCAGCCGCCATTTCACCGGCCGCTCGCTGGGCCGTTTCTCTCAATGCACCGGCAAGATCTGCTGCACGCGAAAATTCGTCAGCCCGCAGCGCCAGCATCTGCGCAGCATCGAAGCCGTCGAGCTGCGCCTGTTTCCGGGCAATGCCGCCACGCAAATCCGCCTCTTCTCCAGTCAATTTCCCGATTTGAACGGATAACATCTTCGTTTCCCCCGTCCAGGCGTCCAGCCGGCTTTTTCTGCCCCCCTCGCCAAAATGATAATCGGTGGAGTCAACGCCGATAAAACGTCCGCCGCGCCGCTCTCGATGATAACCGGCGCGAGTGATCCAGTTTTGTACTGCCGGGAATTCGGCGCCTGCTTGCGTGTCCTGGACACGCTGCACCTGATTCAATAGCTGAATCAGCCAGCCGGGAGCATCGGCCGTGAACCGCACGATCTCAAGCAACGAACCGGACTGGGGAACGGAAGAGGCCACCCGGCCGGCTGCCACAAAATGCCGGTAGCGCAGTTTTTCACCAATGCGCCACGCCCCGACCCGATCCGCTTCGTTCTCCAGCAGAATCAGCTGGCGATAAGGCGCAAGCAGCGCTTCCACCGCCGCTTGCCAAACCGGATCGATGACCTCGACGATTTCGGTCAACATGCGATGGGGGATCCCCTCCCGGTTCAATGCGCCTCGGAACTCCCTCACATATTCGGGCGGAACCTGCTTACCGCTTTTGAGCGCGTCCACAAGGACATTGAGCTCATCCAGACGAGTACGGGCTGCCGACAATTCGTTCTGCAATGAGGCCAGACGCTGGCGCTCGCAACCCAATGCTTCAGCCAGGGCAGCCAAATCTTCACCGTGCCCTGCCCGGCTCAACGAAACGAGGTGATCGCGCTGCTCCAGCAAGGCGGCGGTTTTGATCACCGCCTCCCGTGCCGCATGAAAATCCTCCATGGCACATCTTTCCGCCAGTTGCAGCGCCTCCTCCCGTTCTTTCGCCGCTCGCAATACAACGCCGAGGGCGGCAAGGGCAGCGTCTTCTGCGGCCAGCAGCCGTTGCTTCTCACGCGACAGCCGCCTGTTTCCCTGGATCTGGCTGCGTGCCCCATTGATGGATTCCTTCAGATCGAGCACCTGCAAGCGCGGCAGAACCTCGCTCTGCAGTCTGGCCTGCTCCTCCTTCAGGCCACGCCACTGGATAAAGTTGTTGACCTTGAAAGTCATTTTCTCAACTTTGTTATCGAGCGCTTCCAGGTTATTGCTCATCTCCTGCAATTCACGTTCGATTTCGCGCTGCTGCCCCTTGGCTTCGAGATAGGCATCCAATACCTGCTTATCGCCGAATACCTGAAAAACCAAGTCCAGCAAAGCCTTCGGAGAATATTCGCAAAGCTTGTCGGTATCACCCTGTTCCAGCGATAGCACTTCTGCCATGGCCTTCGTGAGGCCGGCGCTATCCATGCGCCGCTGGTATTCGATGACTCCCAGCCAATCGCTGGAAGATTCGAGATTTTCGATGGTTACGTTGCCCGGAACAATCAAGTATTGACGCTGCCACTCGCCTCCCTGCTTACGGATACGGCAGGCCAGGGTTACTTCATCGTCCAGCAACGGAAAAAAAGGATGGCGCCGATTATCCATTCGTCGGTTGTCCACTACCGCGCGCAGCCAGGCGAAAACCTCGCTGGAACGGCGAACGTAGCGCTTGTACTCGCGTTTGCCGGAGCATTTCAGCGCAAGCAGCGTTCTCAGGGCATCGAGGAGCGTGGTCTTGCCCGAGCCGTTGGGCCCGACGATGGTAACGATCTGGGCATCCAGCGGCAGCATGAAGCGCTGCCAGTAGTCCCAATGGACGAGTTCAAGGGATTTGATATGAAACATCAGGCATCCATCAACCGTTGTCCTTCTTCGCCGGATTCGGGATCAGCAGCGTTCACGATACTGTCGTCCGCTGGCGCCATTTTGTCCGGGTAGCCTCGATTGAACAGCATGTCCGAAAGCGCTCCATCGATAATGCGCGATTCCAGAACCGGATATTCCATCAGCAAATCGAGTGCCGGCCCCTCGTAAATCATCTTGTTGCGGCGCTGGATGAAACCCAGCCGGGAGAGTATTCCCAAATTCACATTGACCCGCATCTTGCCGCCCAGTTTGGGAGCAAAATCGGCCAGCAGCGTGCGTTCAGCCACACCGGCGGAAACCCCTTCGCCGCGCGGCAGAGGCTTCTCCGCAGCAAACATGTCACCCTGATCCATCGCTTCCTTATCATGCCGGGCGACCTGACGCTCGCGCTTCGGCAAGATGATGAGCGCCCACAATACCACCAGCAGCGCCACGCCATCGCGTTGCAGGCCCATATTGTTACTCAGCCAGTTATCCTGCCGGCCGAATACCGGGTCTTCCATCTCGCGCTGAAGGCCCACGGCAATATGGCCGGCATAAGGATTTTCCAGCAGATGCAGCCCGCAGGCGGCTAGCCGCAAGTCGAGCTCGGCCCGGAATGCTTCGTCAGTCAACGCACGCCGGGCAAGGCTATCCTCGCGCTCGACATAGCGATGCGCCAGCAAGCGCGCAATCAGAGTCTGGATTTCCATATTCATGGGCTTGGCAATTTCTGTTACGAAGACCGGGTGCGCTCCAGCATTCCCACGCTGATTTCCTCGACACCATCACGCTGAATCTTGCGTGTGTCGGGCGATACCTTCAGTTTGAACGGCGCAGCCGCCAATTCCGCCATGGAACCAGTCAGGAGGCCGCCATCGATATCGTTAAGCATGGCCAGCAGCGACATGCGGTAGGCTGCCTGGGGATAGGCGCCGCCTATCACGACATCTTCGAGGTCTGCTTCGGTTTCGATGCTATTCATATTTCCTAGAAACTGTTCCAGCAATAGCAACCGTTCGGCCTCGATACGAGCCGTTTCGGGAGCAGCATTGGGGGGCGGCAGGACCGCGAGGGCGGCTTTTTCACGCTCACGCTCGATCAGCTCATACTCCGCTGTATCCAGCATTTCGTGGGGGGTAATAAACACGGGCTGCGGGTAGGCGAATAAGGCAAGGTCGGCAACAGAAGCCAGTTGCTCCTGCGGCTGATTGCGCAGCCAGGCCATGATATCCGAGGAGGAAAGGCCACTTTGTCCCAGATGCACCCGTTGCCGCTCGAGACTGCTGAGCGCGCGCTGAAAGACGCCGGTCATGCGCAACATGCGGCTCTGTGCCTGGCCGACGGATTGGGCGACGCGATAAGTAGCGGTATCCAGATCGCCATCGCCCGTCATGGTACGGATGATCTCGGTACCTTTTTCCACCCAATGCCACACCGAGGCCAGTTTCGCCTGGGAGCGCCGCAACCGGAATTCGGAACCCGCCAATACGGCCTGATCGAATTCATTTTGCAATTCATTCAGCCTGCCGAGCAAGTGCTGCAACGTTTCGGCCGACACTCTCCCGATTGCCTGTCCCGCGGCCACCTGGGCCGTAATGTAACCAAGTTCCGCATCGCTTTCTCCAGCGAAATTCAACAAGGTCGCCAACGCCGAAAGAGTGAGGCGGCCGATGGAACTCAATTGGTAGATGCGCTGTTCCGGGTCCCAGACCAGCAAATCATTTTCGCGCAGGCGCTTGAGCACGGTATCGAGCTTCACCGGATCGAGATAGCCAAAATGAGCCTGCAATTCCTGTGGGCTCCAGCATGGCGCGTCAGCTCGTGTTCCAATTTCCCGCAGCACCATGAGACGCACCAGGACTTCATCCTCGCCGCCCCGGAATAACGTGATGAGCGCGTTGAGAGCCTCGCGCGCCCGGAGAAGCGGGAATAACGCAGGCAGATCGGCCGCTTCGATTCCTTGCGCAAAAAATTCGCCTAATCCTGCGGATAGGGAGCTTGCATTGCCGGTTTCGGGCGAAGAAAAAGAAGTCATGAATATGAACCTAAATCCGGTAGTTGACCGCTTTCTTAGTTTGGAACCATGATCCACAAAGGCTGCCGGATTCAGGATGAAAGGAACCGAATGACTGCGCGCCGGGCCTTTGTCACTCCTGCCCGCTCCTTCCCGTTCCTGCTAGCCCAAGCGCCGGAAACAGTCGGATTTTCTGGGGAGCAGGCTTGAATGACCTGCAGGTCAATGAGAAGACTTCGGGAGTGATCCCTGTTTTCTCCCTCCCATCGTCAAGTTCGTTCAAGTTCGTATGTGCCCGTCTCCCAATACGATGAATTTCTGGCTGGTCAATCCTTCCAATCCGACCGGGCCTCGCGCGTGGATCTTGTCTGTGGAGATGCCGATTTCCGCGCCGAGCCCATACTCGAATCCATCGGCGAAACGGGTGGAAGCATTCACCATTACCGAACTGGAATCCACTTCGCGCAGGAAACGGCGAGCGCGGCTGTAATCCTCAGTAACAATTGTATCGGTATGCTGCGAGCCATATGCGGCGATATGGTCCATGGCCTGATCCAATCCGCTTACAATGCGAATGCTGAGGATCGGCGCCAGATATTCCATGCCCCAGTCTTCTTCGGTCGCCTCGTTCGCCTGCGCAAGGATGGCGCGCGTGGCCTTGTCGCCGCGCAACTCCACCCCTTTGTCGAGATAAATCCTGGACAGCGGAGGCAACACCTCGCTCGCAATGCCCTCATGCACCAGCAGGGTCTCCATCGTATTGCAGGTGCCGTAGCGCTGGGTCTTGGCATTGTCGGCAATGCGTACGGCCTTCGCCACATCGGCGCCCTCGTCGATATAAACATGGCACACTCCGTCCAGATGCTTGATGACGGGAATGCGGGCTTCATTGGCGATCCGTTCTATCAAGCCCTTGCCTCCGCGCGGAACGATCACATCGACAAATTCCCGCATGGTGATCAATTCGCCCACTGCTGCGCGATCGGTCGTTTCGATCACCTGTATGCCGGTTTCCGGCAATCCAGCCACTCGCAATCCTTCTTTCACGCATGTCGCGATTGCCTGGTTGCTGTGCATGGCTTCAGAACCGCCCCGAAGAATCGCCGCGTTTCCCGATTTCAGGCACAACCCGGCGGCATCCGCCGTGACATTGGGACGCGCTTCATAAATGATGCCAATTACGCCCAAGGGGACACGCATTTTTCCAACCTGTATCCCCGAAGGCCGGTAATTCAAATCGGTGATTTCTCCAACCGGGTCCGCCAGCGCCGCTATTTGCGCCAGACCCTCCGCCATTCCCGCAATGCTCCTGGGCGTGAGCGTCAGGCGATCTATCATCGCGGATTCCAGCCCCCGGCTTCTCGCCTGCTCCACATCCCTGGCGTTGGCATCCAGCAAAGACTGTTCATCGCGTCTGATGGCAATGGCCATGTGGGCAAGCGCGCGATTCTTTGTCGCGGTCTCAGCCCTGGCGATCGTGCGTGCGGCACAGCGCGCTTCGCGCCCTACCGACTGCATATAGGTTTTTACATCTATCACGTCCATAACCCCGCTCCATTCGACAATTATCCCAAATCCGGCAGTTGACCGCTCATTTCCAGTCTAGAGCCATGATGCACAAGACTTTCCGCAGCACTCGGCGTTCATCTGCTCACCTGCTCACCTATAGGGTGAGTTTGCTACAGGGCGGATTTCAGGATTATGATCCCCTCGCATTGCCGCTGCCGGGCAATGCGACTATGCCTGCACGCCCGCTCCCACTCATGTGGAATGTGAACGCGTTTCATTCTACCGCCGAGCAGGGGAAAAGCGTAACCCCAACTGCAACAACTCATCCCAGGCATCCCCCCTGGCAGCGCCCTTGCTGATCCTGTCTATTTCTGCCAAATGCACCAATGCATTCGTCAACTGCCTGAAGCTGAGGCGCGCCGCCGCGCCTTCCATCGCTTTCTGCTGGGTTCCCCAGGCTCCGACCTGCTTCATTATCTGCGTGACAGACTGACCCGAATCCGCTCCCTTGCGAACCGCGATGAGCGAGCGGATGCTCGTGGAAAGGGTGCCGACGATATGCGGCAGCGCCGCTCCTTCTCCCTGCAATCCCTCCAATACGCGGGTGTAGCGGCCCATATCTCCCGTCATCATCGCACCGGATAACTTGAATACATCGTAGCGCGCCACATCCAGTATGGCATGCTTCACCTGGTCGAAAGACAAAGCGCCTTCGGGATAAAGCAATGCCAGTTTCTGTATTTCCTGATAGGCCGCAAGCAGATTTCCTTCCACTTTCTCCGCGATAAATTGCAAGGTATCCGGACCCGCGTCTTGTTTCTGCAAGGTGAGCCGCTGGCCGATCCATGCCGGTAGCCGGCCGCGCTCGACAGAAGCGATAGGCACCGCCTCTCCCGCCTCCTCGAGCGCTCTGAACCACTTGGCCGCGGAGCTCTGCTTGTCCATTTTGGGCAGCGTGACCAGAGTAACGGTATCCATCGGCAGCGCGCGGCAATATTCCTGTATGGCCTCGCTGCCCTGGCTCCCCGGCTTACCGGAAGGAATGCGTATGTCCATCACGCGCCGGGCACCGAACAGCGACAGGCTGCTGCTGCGATACTGCAGTTCCGTCCAGTTGAAGCGATGGTCGATATTGAAAACCTCGCGCTCGAGATAGCCAGCCTGGCGTGCTGCGGCACGAATCAGGTCGACAGCCTCGATTGCCAGCAGCAGTTCGTCGCCAAAAACTGTATAAAGCGGAGCAAGCTGCTTTCGCAGATGCCGGGCAAGATCATCGGAATGGATACGCATAGTGTGCTTGTCGTGCTCGTCGTGTCACAGGCTGATCAGCCTGCACACGGAAAATAGCACGGAACGCTGCCGCAGAACGCGATAGGTAGCGAGAGCGGAACAGCGGCCCATTCCGCCGATTGCTTGCACGGCGATGTCCGGAAAGACAGGAAACGGGATCCCATAAGAAATAGGGCAATAAGGAAGACTACAACCGCAATGCATCGCACCGCCACCGGCACGCATCAACCCTTGAATCGGTAGCCTGTTCGCAGCAAACCCGACATTCAATCCGAAGCCACTTTGACGGCCTCCAGCCGCCGTACTATTTGTGATGCGGAATCATTCTGCATTTCCCGCACAAGCATTGCCTCCTCTCCTTCTTTGGCCACGACCTGGGCATCGGTAAAGGGAAGAATCCGCCGCAAGGCGATCTCGTTGGTAGGAATCAACTCCGTGCCTTTCGCATCGAGAAGGCGAAACGACACGCGGTAGCGCAATTCGAACTCCCGCACCCGGCCGCCTCCGGAAACCGACATGATCTGCTTGTCGTTTACGACGCTGATGATCTCCAGCAGGGCCTGCGCATCCTTGGGCTTCTCCACGATGCGCGTATTGGTTCCCGCCTTGATGAAGCGTATTACGTCAGTGCCGATGGGGTGTCCCGTCGGGAAAGAGACATAGATCGTCTGAAAGGGAAGGTTAGCCGTGCCACGCAATTGAAAGCCGCAGGCGGCGAGCAAACCGCAAAATAGCACCAGGATGATTTTCTTCATGGCATGAATCTCACGCTAAACATTACTCCAGGAACCTTTATACGACGATATTAACCAATCTGCCCGGCACCAGTACAACCTTTTTTACCGTTCCGCCAGCAACAAATTTTTTCACCTGATCACTTTCAAACGCCAGACATTCGATGGCGGCCAGATCGGCGTCCCGCGCAACCCTTATCCTGTCGCGCAGTTTGCCATTGACCTGGACTATCAACTCGATTTCATCCTGCACCAGGGCCGTATCGTCTGCGCGGGGCCACGGCTGGTCCAGAAGCTCGGTGCCTGGCCGCAACTCGCGCCACAATGCATGGCAAACATGGGGAACGATGGGCGAAAGCAGTAACACGATGTTTTCCAGGGCCTCCTGCATGAGCTGGCGCGCTTCCGGGTCCGTGTTCCGCAACTTGCCCAGCGCATTCATCAATTCCATCACCGCCGCGATGGCGGTATTGAAGGTGTGGCGCCTGCCCAGATCGTCGCCGACCTTGGCAATAGTCTGATGCAGCCTGAAACGCAACGATTTGATCTCGGCAGCATTCTCTTCATGCTGCACCAAATCGCCAGACCTCTTTTTACCTTCTTCCTCTTGAACATGAATATGCTCGTATACCTGCTTCCACAAGCGCTTTAAAAAACGGAACGCTCCATCGACTCCCGTATCCGCCCATTCCAGCGTCTGCTCGGGAGGGCTCGCGAACATCATGAACAGGCGCGCAGTATCGGCGCCATACTGCTCGATCAGTTTTTGCGGATCGACGCCATTATTCTTGGATTTGGACATGGTGCCGATACCGCCGAATTCAACCGGTTCGCCATCCGTGCGTAAAATTACCCCGCTGCGCCTGCCTAGCTCATCGGTTTGAACCTCCACCTCCGCCGGGTTGAAATAGTGAATACGCCCGCTATCGGTCTTCCGGAACATGATTTCGTTCAGCACCATTCCTTGGGTAAGCAGATTCCTGAATGGTTCATCGAATTTTACCAGGCCGAGGTCGCGCATCACTTTGCTCCAGAAGCGGGAATAGAGGAGGTGCAATATCGCATGCTCGATGCCGCCGATATACTGGTCCACCGGCAACCAATAATCCACGCGCCCGTCCGTCATGGATTTATCCTGATCTGCGCAGGCAAAACGGGTGTAATACCATGAGGAGTCAACGAACGTGTCCATGGTATCCGTTTCCCGGCGCGCGCTGCCGCCGCAACGGGGGCATGCGCACTCGTAAAAGGACGGCTCTTTTGCCAAAGGATTGCCAGAACCATCCGGCACCAGGTGTTCGGGGAGCACTACCGGCAAATCCGCATCCGGCACAGGTACTGTTCCGCATCGACCGCAATGTATGAGGGGGATCGGACAACCCCAGTAGCGCTGACGGGAAATACCCCAGTCACGCAACCTGTAGTGCGTGCGCTTCGCTCCCAGCCCCTTCTTTTCCAGCTCTGCCGCAATTGCTTCCACCGCGGCATCGAATCCCAGGCCCGAGAATTTCCCCGAATCAAAAGTAACTCCCTGTTCCACGTAGGCCTGCCGCAGGGGAATGGCAAGATCCCCTTCGTGCGGCTTGATGACGGGCTTGACCGGCAGCCCGTATTTCGCCGCAAACTCAAAATCACGCTCATCGTGGGCAGGAACTGCCATGACTGCGCCCTCGCCGTAGCCCATAAGCACGTAATTCGCGACCCAAACGGGAAGGTTCTCCCCCGTAAGCGGATGCGTCGCGCGCAGGCCCGTATCCATGCCCTTCTTTTCCTGAGTGGCGATCTCCGCTTCCATGGCGGCTCCGTGCCTGCACTGATCCAGGAATTCCGCAAGCTCCGGGTCATGTTCAGCCGCATGGAGCGCAACCGGGTGTTCGGCGGCTATCGCCACGTAGGTCGCGCCGAGCAGGGTGTCGGCGCGGGTGGTGAATACCTTCAATGGCTGCGGCATTCCCGATGGAATATCGGGTGGAAAGACGATATCCACGCCAAAACTCTTTCCAATCCAGTTCGCCTGCATGGTTTTGACCCGCTCCGGCCAATCAGGCAGACTGTCCAGATCCTCGAGCAATTCGTCGGCATAGCCGGTAATCCTCATGTAATACATGGGTATTTCGCGCTTTTCGACAGGTGCGCCGGTGCGCCAGCCGCAGCCGTCTATCACCTGTTCATTGGCAAGCACAGTCTGATCGACCGGATCCCAATTGACAGTTCCGGTAGTCTTGTAGGCCAGTCCTTTTTCCAGCATTCGCAGAAACAACCACTGGTTCCAGCGGTAATATTCGGGACTGCAGGTCGTCACCTCGCGGCTCCAGTCGATGGCAAAACCCAGGCTCTGCAGCTGTTGCCGCATGTAAGCGATGTTGTCGTAGGTCCATCTCGCCGGGGGAACATTGTTTTGCATCGCTGCATTTTCAGCGGGCAACCCGAAAGCATCCCAACCCATCGGTTGCAGCACGTTGCTGCCCTGCATGCGATGGTAGCGCGACAACACATCGCCTATGGTGTAGTTACGCACATGTCCCATGTGCAGCTTGCCGGAGGGATAGGGAAACATGGACAGGCAGTAGTATTTTTTTTTGCCGGAAATTTCCACCGCCTTGAAGGCAGAGGTTGACCGCCAATACTGCTGGGCTTCCGACTCGATTTGCTGGGGGTGGTATTTTTCCTGCATGAACTTCCGCTTTCCGCGTTAAAGCCATGAATTATACTGCGAATAAAAGTCCTTCATGTTCCCGCATCTCATCGCCTGGGGGATAACCCAGGAAACGAGGGAAACAGGATTGGAAAAGGAAGAGCTGAACAACTCTCCGGATGAAAAACCTGCAAACGGCTGAGATCGCTGAGAGACCGTAAAGACGGGCCCAATAGCGAAATTAATCCGCTATTCCCGGCAGATGGATCGGTCGAAGGATAAACGTCAGCGTATCATGATCCTCAGCCTGAAATCGCCGCGCAACAGGCTGAGTATGATCGAATCCTGGCTTGCCTGCACGGCCGCAAGGAATTCCTGCACCGAGCGCACTTTTTTCCTGTTGACCCCGACAATGATATCCCCGGGCCTAAGGCCATGCATCCAGGCCGGGCTATTACCCTCGACTTTTGTTACCACGACTCCCTCCGGCCCGCGTGCCGACTCGGCCTTGAAATTTGCTACCGTTGCGCCGGCAAGCTGAGGCACCGTTTCGGCCTCGGTACCTGGCACGTCCAGCGGCTTGGCAATCTTGACCTTGGTCGTGAGAGGCTTGCCGTTCCTTATCAGTTCCAGAGTCACTGTCTCTCCAATCGGCATCAGCCCTATCTTGTTGCGCAAATCGAGAGAGCTCCTGATATTTTTTCCATTGACCGCGATGATGACATCTCCCGCCTTCAGGCCCGCCTTTTCCGCTGGCGAGTTGGCATCGACTGTACTGACAATGGCGCCTGCAGTGGAAGCAAGTCCAAGGGACGCCGCCAGGTCATGCGTAATGTCCTCGCTGCTTGCCCCCAGCCTGCCGCGCCGCACCTCGCCGAAGCGCACGATCTGATCCACTACCGCCTTGACCATGACACTGGGCACCGCAAAACCAATCCCGACATTGGCGCCGGAAGGTCCGATAATCGCGCTATTGATTCCGACCAGTTCACCCTTGAGGTTGACCAGTGCACCGCCGGAGTTTCCTGGATTGATGGATGCGTCGGTCTGGATGAAATCCTCGTATCCTTCGATGTCGAGCCCGCTTCTGCCCAGCGCGCTGACGATGCCGGACGTCACGGTCTGCCCCAGGCCAAACGGATTGCCGATTGCCACGACGAAATCGCCGACATTGAGCAAATCGGAATTGCCAAGGCGCAGCGCCTGCAATTTTTTTGCATCGATTTTCAGCAAGGCGATATCGGTGCCGGGATCCGTTCCCACCAGCTTTGCCTGAAACTGACGCCGGTCTTTCAGTGTCACCGTTACCCGCAGGGCATCCTTGATTACATGAAAATTGGTCACTACATAGCCGTGAGCTGCGTCGACAATCACGCCTGATCCCGCGCTCTGTTCAGGGCGCTCCGCCTGGTCGGGAATATTGAAAAACCGCCGGAAAAAAGGATCGCGGAATAACGGATTGTCCTCGATGGCGGAACGTGTCTGAACTGAAATATTGACCACTGCCGGCGTAACCTCCTGCAGCAGCGGAGCAAGTGTCGGCACTCCATTTTTCCCGTCCATGACCGGCATGGCTGAATAGGCAGATGATATCAGCAAGGAGCCTGCAATAAAAATGACCGGAAGCCAGGTGAATTTATGCTTCATGAGTATGTTCGAATTTTTTCGGATTTATGCTTCATGGATATGCTCGATTTTTTTTGGCTCAGTGACAACCCCTTGGTCTGGCTTATTGATAACCTCTTGGGCCGGGGCTATTCAATCCCTCAGAAAATGGCCCGGTTCCATCCAGTTCAAATAGGGCTATTCGTTTTAATCTGTCATCCGATCCATCCGGCATTTTTGCGAAATCGCTTTCCCAGAGTGCAGGCTGCCTGTTGAACCCGATCAGGTATCAGGTTGTACGGAAAATTTCTTCCACACGCGACTCGAAGATCTCCGGATCGAAGGCCTTGTCCCCATCAGGGAACGGCTCGTTTCCAGTCTTGAGCCCCTTGAAATCATAAAGCTCCGGGTCGAGCAAATGCGAGGGCTGGATATTCTGCAATGCGGTAAACATGGTTTCCAGCCGGCCGGGATACTTCCTGTCCCAGTGTTGCAGCATTTCCCCCACGACCTGGCGCTGAAGGTTTTTCTGCGAGCCGCACAGGTTGCATGGAATAATGGGAAAATTTTCCATCTCTGCATAAGCAGCCAGGTCTTTTTCCTTGCAATATGCGAGCGGGCGTATCACGATATTGCGGCCATCGTCGCTCACCAGCTTGGGTGGCATGGTTTTGAGCTTGCCGCCATAAAACAGGTTTAGAAACAGCGTCTCCAGTATGTCGTCGCGATGGTGCCCCAGCGCGATCTTGGTCGCGCCCAGCTCACCCGCAACGCGATACAGCACTCCCCGGCGTAAGCGCGAACAGAGGCTGCAGGTCGTCTTTCCTTCCGGAATCAGCCGCTTCACCACGCTGTAGGTATCCTGCTCGACAATGCGAAAGGGCATGCCGATCGCGGAGAGGTAGCCGGGCAGCACATGCTCGGGAAAGCCCGGCTGTTTCTGATCCAGGTTTACGGCAATGAGCTCAAACCGGGTTTCAGCATGAGCCTGGAGGTTGCGCAGGATATCGAGCAAGGCATAACTGTCCTTGCCGCCCGAGAGACATACCATCACGCGATCCCCTTCCTCGATCATATTGAAATCGGCAATTGCGGTGCCAACGAGACGCCTCAACCGCTTCCGCAGTTTGTTGGCGTCGTATTGGGTCTTTCTGGAAGCCTCCTCCATTATGCTCATCGCAGAAAACTCCTGAAATTGATAATTGATCGGGTCGCTTGGATATGTTTTACGCAAATCCGGGTTCAGCCATCCCGCAACAAGGGATTTTCCCAGATCGGATGAGGTTTGGACAGTACCTGCGATATGGCCGAAAGCGGCCGAAGGCTCGCTTCGATCGCCGCAACCCTATTCACGTGGAATCCTGCCTTGATCAAGCATCCGCCTGCATATGCAAAAAACAGATAAACAAATGAAATGTTATTAGTTTCAAATATAAGCGCGCGCTGGTAACTTGCTGTTGTGTCTCCTTGATCACGGGAAATGAAATGCCGGGAAATATAAAAATTGCCGAGCCGGAAGAAGATTTTTTTTTGCCAGGCGAGACTGGCAAACGGATTCCCCGCGATATCAGGCAGCGCATCCTGGGGGCAATCGCCAGCATCGAATATGGTTCGGTGGAAGTCATGGTTCATGACGGCAGGGTTGTGCAGATAGAGCGCCGAGAGAAGATTCGCGTGGAACGCCACCAGCCGGGCCGCGGGGCCATCACCTGAGGTGGCAACCGGAGAAACCCGGATAGGCGGCCAGTCAGATTGAAGGGGATTGAAGGCGAAAAGAGTCAAAAAAATAATACACCGACCAGACGATTGGAGGTGATACAAAAACTGCAAATCTCCGCCCCAACCGAAACAACGGACGGGCGGCTCAGGAGAGAGAAAAATGGAAGTGTTTTGGCGAATCGCTTATGCCTTCGCAATCAGCGCATTATTTATCAAGCCGCTTCAGGCGGATGAGAACAACGAGCAAACGGGAAAATCCGGGAATTACGGCACAACCTCACAACGCATGCAAAAAATGACCCAGGCCGAAGCATCCACCCCATATAAATGGTCGATCGGATCCCCCGGGAATTATAAGTGGGCGATTCAGCCATCCAGCGAAAATGACAAATGGGCGCTTCCGTCTTCGGATAAACCAGAAACAGGGCCAGACAAGCCAGCCGCTTCCGCCAAAGACTCTGGAAAAAAACCGGCGAGCTATTTCGTCCCATCCAGCAGCTATTCCACCCAGCCGGAATCCGACCCGCCACGGTATGTACGGAACCTGAGCAAGACGGGCATCGAAGCTTTCAAGGATATCACGTGGCTGGATGTGGGCCTGGACCACCGGACCCGTTACGAATTTCGCAGCAACGACATACGGCGTACCCGGTTCCTGATCGATGAGCCCTTTCTGTTGCGCACTCGCGGATATCTTGGCGTGAAGGAAATTCTCGATCCGCTACGCGGCGCCGTGGAGTTCCAGGATTCGCGCCGCTACAACGGACACTTTCCGCATGATGATCGCGATTTCAACGAATTTGAGTTGATCCAGGCGTATGGAGAGCTGTACTTCAGGCGCGCATTGGGCGAGGACGCGCGCGAGCAACAGCGCCCAATCAGATTCCGGGCGGGACGCATGGCTTATGAGGCGCTGGATCGGCGCCTGATCGGCCGCAATGAATGGCGCAATACGACCAATACTTTCGAAGGCTTCCGCATCAATCTCGGCCAGGAGGCCAACAATTGGGAAATCGACACATGGGCTTATCAACCAGTGAAACGGCTGCCCACCGAGTTTGACCAGCGGATCGAGAATGTCTGGTTTTACGGGGTGATCGGCCACTGGCGCGAATGGTCGCAAATCATCACGTTACAGCCGTATTACATGGGCCTGGTACAGGACGGCAGCAAAGTGCCAGGACAGATTGACCGGGAAATTCACGCTCCTGCCCTACGGGGTTACGGAAAAATCCCTACTACCCGACTCGACTACGACTTCAACCTGATCTACCAGTTCGGCCAGAATGCAGGGCAGCGCCATGAAGCCCATGGCTATACCCTCGAAACTGGATATACCTTCCAGCATAGCTGGAAGCCGCGCCTGAGCGCTTTTTACGGCTATGCCTCGGGCGATCGCCATCCCAACGACAACGTGGATAACCGTTTCGAGCGATTCTTTGGCTTTGCGCGACCCTGGTCGGCGGATGACTATATCGTGTTCGAGAATGTCAAAGTGCCAAAAATCAAGCTCGAATTCCAGCCCGCCAAAGACCTGCGCATCGATGGCGGCTACAGCTGGTATTGGCTCGCCAGCAGTACCGATCGCTTCAATAATCTGCTCGATGGAAACAACAGCGCCATCAAGAACCCCGGTTTCAATCGCGATCCCACCGGGAGAAGCGGCGATTTCATCGGGCACAACTTCGATATCCGCGCACGCTACAAGCTCACTGCAAACATCGATACGACCGTGGGTTATTCGCACTTCACCAGCGGCGATTTCACGCGTAATCGCCAGATTGCGGCCCTCGGCAAAAGTCCTGGCAGCTCGGATTTTTTCTATGTCGAGGTTGTCATCAGCGCGTTTTGACGGAGAAACAAATTTTCACATGGCTAACTCATAAAAGGAAAAACGATGAAATTCAAAGCCCGGCTGGCATCCGCCCTTCTCATAACCAGCTTCACGATCAGCGGCAGCGCATGGGCCGACAAGACCATCTTGAACGTCTCGTATGACCCGACGCGGGAGCTGTACCAGGAGTTCAATGCCGCCTTCGCAAAATACTGGGAACAAAAAACAGGGGAGAAAGTGGCCATAAAGCAATCCCATGGGGGCTCGGGCAAGCAGGCGCGCTCCGTTATCGACGGCCTCGAGGCGGATGTGGTAACGCTCGCTTTGGCCAATGACATCAATGCTATAGCGGAAAAAGCCGGGTTGCTTCCGGCCGACTGGCAGAAGCGCCTGGAGCTCAACAGCACGCCCTATACCTCGACCATCATCTTCCTGGTGCGCAAGGGAAATCCCAAGGGCATCAAGGACTGGAACGATCTTGCGCGGCCCGGCGTATCAGTGATCACCCCCAACCCGAAAACCTCCGGGGGCGCACAGTGGAATTACCTGGCGGCCTGGGAATTCGGGAAACGGCATTTCGGGGAAGCCAGGGCAAAGGAATTCGTCGCTGACATCTACAAGAACGTTCCCGTGCTGGATTCCGGAGCGCGCGCCTCGACCACCACTTTTGTGGAACGCGGTGTTGGGGACGTCTTCATTTCATGGGAAAACGAAGCTTTCCTGGCGATCAAGGAGCTGGGGGCCGGCAAGTTCGAGATCGTGGTGCCGTCACTCAGCATCCTTGCGGAACCTTCGGTCGCAGTAGTGGATAAAGTGGTAGACAAGAAAGGTACGCGAGCGGTGGCCGAAGGCTATTTGAAGCATCTCTATTCGGAAGAAGGGCAGGAAATCGCCGCCAGGAATTTCTACCGTCCCACCGATGCGAAGATCGCCGCGAAATATGCAAACAAGTTTCCCCCCATCAAATTATTCAAGATTGATGACGCGTTTGGTGGATGGAAAAATGCCTATAAAACCCATTTCGCCGATGGCGGCACTTTCGATCAGATCTATCAGAAATAGGCATCCTTGTTCTCATAGCCAGGCAGCGATGTGATTGCGAAAAGGAATAGCAAAATGAGCGTTTACATGAAAGATGCGAGAGGCATGAAAGATGGACTGGCCCGTATCCAGGCAGCCACGGATTACCCGGTACAACGTTCGGAAGACGGGTGGGTGATCGGGCACTTCTTCAACAGCTGGCTATCCAGCGTCTTCCAGCCTGTATTCGGGCTGAGCGAGCACAGGATAGCCGGGCATGCCGCGTATATCCGCTCCACGACGGAGGGAAAAAGCGTCCTGTCTCCCTGGAAGGCCTTCGCCCTGACCGAAGGCGATGCGCTGCTGGTACGTTTTGACCGCCTCTGCCGCGTGATTCACGCCCTGAACTATTTCAGCAATACCTCTCAGGGAGATCTTTTTGTAACGGTTCAGCCACGCCTGCTGGAAAGCGTCAAGGATGATCATGGCCGTGCCTTCGAGAGAATACTCCATATTATTGGAGTCGAAACCTCCAGGGTCGTGATCGAAATACCGACCGAGGTAAATCGGGATTCGAGATTGCTCAAGCACGTGATCAGCAATTATCGTTCGCGCGGCTACCGGATTGCGATCAACCACAGCGTGACGACAGAGGACTGGATCGCGGAACTTGCCAGTTTGTATCCTCTTTTCCCGCACATCGTCAGGCTGGAAGCTTCGGCGCTGGAGCGCCGTTATGGCACCGAATCACTCGTGGATGCGGTGCACCACTTCGGCGCATTGGTGCTGGTGCATGACATTGAAACAGCACAGCAAAAGCGTGTCGCCGTGGAATCGGGGGCCGATCTCCTTCAAGGTCGCGCGCTTGGATTGCCGCTTCGGGCGATTGAAACCGCGGTGCCAGCAATGATGGAGGAGCACTATCGGGTGCTCGCCAGAGGCTATCGGCAATCATCGTTTAATGGGGCTCCTGATTGATGAAATTCAAACAGCACAGCGTCCTGCCGGGATTCAATCTTGCGCTCGGGTTCACGCTGCTGTACCTCAGCCTGATTGTACTGATCCCTCTTTCCGCCGCCTTTGTCCGGACGGCCGCCCTTACCTGGCCGGAATTCTGGAGCATGGTGACTACGCCGAGAGTGTTGGCGTCATACCGGCTGACGTTCGGCGCGTCTTTTGCGGCGGCGCTCGTCAACGCCATATTCGGCCTCCTCGTCGCATGGGTATTGGTGCGTTACCGTTTTCCCGGAAAAAAGCTGGTGGATGCGTTGGTGGATCTCCCGTTTGCGCTGCCAACCGCCGTCGCTGGTATTGCGTTGACAGCGCTCTATGCTGGAAATGGCTGGATCGGACAGTTTTTCGAGCCTCTCGGCATCAAGATTGCATTTACGCCCCTTGGCGTCTTCGTGGCGCTGACGTTCATCGGTCTGCCGTTCGTCGTTCGAACAGTCCAACCGGTGCTCGAGGACATGGAGACGGAGCTGGAGGAGGCGGCGGCAACGCTGGGCGCCAATCGGTTCCAGACTTTTTCCCGCATCATTTTCCCCACTGTGCTGCCCGCCTTGATGACGGGATTCGCACTGGCATTTGCGCGCGCAATCGGCGAATACGGTTCGGTAATCTTCATAGCCGGCAACATGCCCATGGTGTCTGAAATCACGCCGCTGCTGATCATTACCAAGCTCGAGCAATATGATTACGCGGGTGCAACCGCCCTGGCGGTAGTCATGCTGGTCATTTCATTCGTCATGCTCCTGATCATCAACTTCCTGCAATGGTGGAGCCGGCGCCGGGGCGTCGTAATATGATCCTAAAACCGGCAGTTGATCGTATATTTCCAGTTTAGAACTATGATCCACAAAGACTTTCCGCAGTACTTGACGTTCACCTATATGGTGAGTTCGCTACACGACGGATTTAGGATAATACTTATGAAGGTACAACGTTGAGTACGACACTTCTTCCTGCACCTGTCAGTCTGGATCAGGCGCGGGCTACCACGGAATCCATATGGATAAGGAGAAGTCTGATCGGCCTCGCATTGGCTTTCCTGACCCTTTTCCTCTTTATCCCCTTGATCTCGGTATTTTATGAGGCACTGAAGAAGGGGTGGGATGTCTACATTGCAGCGATCACCGATCCCGACGCGATATCCGCCATTCAGCTTACCTTGACTGCCGCGGCGATTGCCGTCCCCCTCAATGTGATATTCGGCCTCGCAGCTGCGTGGGCGATTGCCAAGTTTGAGTTTCGTGGAAAAAGCGTGCTCATCACGCTCATCGACCTGCCATTTTCTGTTTCTCCCGTAGTTTCCGGATTGATCTATGTGCTCATCTTCGGCCTGCAGGGTTGGCTGGGGCCATGGCTGGCAGAACATGACGTCAAGATCATTTTTGCGGTACCAGGCATCGTGCTCGCGACGATTTTCGTCACTGTTCCCTTTATCGCGCGGGAGTTGATCCCGCTGATGCAGGCACAGGGAACCGAGGAAGAGGAAGCTGCGGTGGTGCTGGGCGCGAATGGCTGGCAGACCTTTCTTCATGTGACCCTGCCAAACGTCAAGTGGGGGTTGCTCTATGGCGTGATTCTTTGCAACGCGCGCGCAATGGGCGAGTTCGGAGCGGTGTCGGTCGTATCGGGGCATATTCGCGGCAGTACCAATACCTTGCCGCTGCACGTCGAGATTCTCTACAACGAATACAACTTTGCCGCGGCGTTCGCCGTGGCGTCACTATTGGCCTTGCTTGCGCTGGTAACACTCGCATTGAAAACGTTTGTCGAGTCGCGCGGCAGACATCAGGAGAATATGAATGAGCATTGAAGTACGCAATCTTTCCAAGCAATTCGGGAAATTTTCCGCGCTACGGGACGTTAGCCTGGAAGTAAAGTCGGGTGAGCTGCTGGCGCTGCTCGGTCCTTCCGGGTCTGGAAAAACCACCCTGTTGCGGGTGATTGCCGGGCTGGAATCCGCCGATACGGGGCAAGTGCTATTCCAGGGGGAGGATGCAACGGACCAGCATGTGCGCGAGCGGCAGGTGGGCTTTGTCTTCCAGCACTACGCGCTATTCAGGAACATGACCATCTTTGAGAATGTGGCGTTTGGTCTGCGTGTACGCCCACGGAAGTTTCGCCCGGCTGAACCAGAGATTTGCCGCCGTGTTCATGAACTACTAAAACTCGTGCAACTCGATTGGCTGTCCGACCGGTATCCGCACCAGCTTTCAGGAGGGCAGCGCCAGCGGATCGCCCTGGCGCGGGCATTGGCAGTGGAACCGAGAGTATTATTGCTGGATGAGCCATTTGGGGCACTCGACGCAAAAGTACGCAAGGAGCTCCGCTCATGGCTGCGCCGGCTGCATGACGAAATGCATATCACCAGCGTGTTCGTAACTCACGATCAGGAGGAAGCGCTGGAAGTGGCAGACAGGGTTGTCGTCATGAACGAAGGCCGCATCGAGCAGATCGGCACGCCGGACGAAGTATATGAACACCCGGCAAGTCCCTTCGTATATGAATTCCTGGGCAAAGTGAATCTGTTCCACGGCCGGCTTCATCGCGGACGCGCCTGGATAGGCGGAATCGAAGTCGAGGCGCCCGAGCATACCGAGGCAGAAGAACTTTCAGCCGTGGCCTATGTGCGTCCGCACGACATCCATGTGGACCGGGTGGTTAACGGCGATGGCGCAATTGGCGCGCGCGTATCGCACATTCTCTCGGTTGGCCCGGTAGTGCGTCTTGAACTGACGCGCGATGACAGCGACGGCAAGGAACTGATCCAGGTCGAAATCAGCAAGGAGCGCTTTCGTGAATTGCAGCTGGTGCGAGGCGACCAGGTTTTCATTAGGCCTGCCCGCTTCGATCTCTTTCCGGCGCAGATACATTGAGACGCACGAGACTCATGCCAGCTACTCAACGACTTCCAGAACACCCTCCATCCCGTGTTCCCTGTGGCTCTTGAAAAAGAACAACTTCTTTGGGCAATAGAAAGCATACCTGCCCGGCGCGCTTGGAGTGAAAATAAACGTATGAAACTCCCGGCTCAGGTCTTCATCGATCGAGATATTCGCTTCGAGTGCCTTGAGCACCAAGCCGTGAGGAACGATCCCCCGCTCCACACGAACCACCAACCTTACAGGTACGTTGACTTTGACGATGATGTGATTGGGCTTGAAAAAATAATCGCCTGCCAGAATGTTTATTTGTTGCACGCCATCAGTGTCCATCACCGCCCGGTACGGTTTATTGCCCAGCTGTGCGCCCAACCGCCCTGCGATGCAGGAAACGGTCAATGTCAATATTATGAGGAATAAAAACCGGAGGGATAAAAACCGTAGCGATTTCATGATGATTTCTCGCTTTGTACCAAAATCCCACAAGAAGCTTGATGGTCTGATCTTCGATATCCTGGTTCTTGAGCGCCCATAAAAAAGCCCCAACTCTCGCGAGTCGGGGCTTTTTTCTATAAGGTGCCTGGCAGTGACCTACTTTCGCATGCGAAAACACACTATCATCGGCGCGACCTCGTTTCACGACCCTGTTCGGGATGGGAAGGGGTGGGTCCAAAGCGCTATGACCGCCAAGCGTAAACTGCTACGGCATTGACCGCAACGAGACTGTCGTCCCGCTTTACGATCCGCCACGATCTGGAAGAAGTAATTTTCAATAATGGGTTTGATTGTATCCAGCAAACAACTTGTTCAACTCAAGGTTATAGGATCAAGCCTCACGGTCAATTAGTATCGGTTAGCTTAACGCATTACTGCGCTTCCACACCCGACCTATCAACGTCGTGGTCTTCGACGAACCTTTAGGGGGGTTTAACCCCCGGGAAGTCTCATCTTGAGGCGAGTTTCCCGCTTAGATGCTTTCAGCGGTTATCTCTTCCGCACTTAGCTACCCGGCGATACGACTGGCGTCATAACCGGTACACCAGAGGTGCGTCCACTCCGGTCCTCTCGTACTAGGAGCAGGTCCCCTCAAACTTCCAACGCCCACGGCAGATAGGGACCAAACTGTCTCACGACGTTTTAAACCCAGCTCAC